>OLRG01000059.1_pt1 | contig 117496 bp, 98 predicted proteins | sample 1672331 | NCBI WGS metagenome assembly OLRG01 (sample SAMEA3136672, study PRJEB25190) | human gut metagenome
ATCTTCAACAAAATTTTTTGTTTTTTCGTCTGTCTACTTGACAGGGAGCGGTTCAAAAACGACAGTCCCTTTTGCAATCATGCTTCTGTTTTTTCATCCCGCAGCCGGGGGAAGGTCAAAATGGCTTTGAACAGGTCCCCGTCCACCGCCAGGGCGAAGGTCCCGTGCTGGAGCTGGGTGAGGCTCCGGGCAATGGAGAGGCCCAGGCCGCTCCCCTCGGTATTCCGGGAAGCATCGCCGCGGACAAAGCGCTCCATCAGCTCATCGGCGGAGATGTTCAGCGGTTCCGCAGAGATATTGCGGAAGATGATGGTCACTTGCTCGTCGGTGGCCTGGCAGGTGAGATACACCCGCGTGCCCGGCTGGGCGTACTTCTGGATGTTGCTGAAGAGATTCTCAAACACCCGCCAGAGCAGACGGCCGTCGGCGGAGATAATGGGCGTTCCCTCCGCCGGGGTGAGGCAGAGGGTCAGCTGCTTGGCGGCCAGGCGCTCCTCATATTCCCCGGTGGTCTGGCCCAGGAAGACGTTCACGTCCGTGGGCTGGAGGTCGACGCTCAGGTTGCCTGTGGTGGCTTTGGAGGCTTCCACTAAGTCCTCCGTCAGCTTTTTCAGGCGGGCAGACTGGCGGTCCAGTACGTCCAGGTATTCCTTGGCCTTCTCGTTGGGCATCGGCTCCTGCTTGAGCAGGTCCACGTAACTCACGATGGCAGTGAGGGGCGTTTTGATGTCGTGGGAGACGTTGGTGATCAGCTCCGTTTTCATCCGCTCGCTCTTCATCTGTTCCTCCACGGCGTGCTGAATGCCCTGGCGGACGTTATTCAGGGCTTCGCCGTGGGCGCGGAAGGGGCCATGGAGCTTTTCCAGCGGGAGCTGGTAGTTCAGGTCCCCTTGGGTCAGCTTTTGGCCGCCCGCCTGCAAGTGGATCAGCTGCAGCACCAGGCGGATGAAGAAGATCAGCTCCACGACCTTCAGCAGAAGCCACAGCAGTGCCATCCCAGCCCCACTGTTCCAAACGCCCAGCAGACACAGCAGCTCCAAAAAGCCGAAGCCCACAAACAGCAGGCCCGCCTGCCAGAAGAGGGGCAGCTTCTGCACGGTCTCCCGAATGCCCCCGCCCATCCAGCGGAAGAACCGGCCGAAGGGGTGGAGAATGCGGCGGAAGAGCAGGTTTTCACCCAGCGCCCCCTCCCGTCCCCGGCGGACCAGGGAGCAGAGAGTGGGAAGGAAAATCAGACTGCCCACCAGCGCCGCCGCGATCGTATTGCCCGGCATGAATTGGTAATTCAAATCGTCGGAGAGCGCCGCCGCACAGCACAGCAGGACGATCCCGGCCACGATCACCAGCAGATCCGTGGGCACAGCCCGGTCCAGCCAGGGGCGACGGCGGCAGAAGCCGGGCAGATCGCCCGCTTCGTCCGTCTCCTCCTCCACGCCCGGCCAAACGGGGTCCGGCCAGAGCAGGAAGAGCAGGCACAGCAGAGCCAGCACACCACCAAAGATCGTCCCGGCGACAAGAGGCGTTTGATACGCCAGCAAAGTAGCGAGGTTGTTCAAGGTTTCGTAAGCGTAACCCTCATCGATCAAATCAGAGCGCAGAGCACCGTCGACGGTCACGGTGCGTTCTGTCCCATAGGTAGTGCATTGTGCAACGAGAACATAATAGGTGCTTTCCGTGGCATCCTCCGTTGCCGTCTCCTCCATGACCTCAACATCGTCATAATTCTCATAGAGATTGTTCAGGAAATCCTGCATCTTCCGTTCGGAGTCAAAGGTCTGGCGGACCGTTTGAACATCCCGACCGTCGCTGATCTGGATCGTTTCAGACCAGGTGGCCTGAGAAGCACCCTCTGTCCCGCCGGAGGCTAGCACGTTATCGTTCTTGTCCTGGATGGTATAGAAGAAATTCTGATCCTCTATGATGTCGTTCAAACCAGTAAGTGGCATGTTTACACTATAGGCATTGGCAACATCCCGCGTATACTGCACTGTCAAGTCCTGCACAACATGGCGTTGCATATGATGTGCGCCACTGGGCCGAAACGCGCCGCCTTGGGCCAGAATCACAACTTGGCTGCCGCAGGCGGCGAGCAGGGTCAAGGACAGGACACAGACGAGGCCGACCACGATCCTGGCCCAGGGTCGCTGGCGTAATGTTGGTTTCATGGTTTTCCCCCTTCCATCTTGTACCCCTGGCCCCAGACTACCTTAATATAACGGGGGTCGGAGGGGTCGATCTCCAATTTTTCCCGGAGGTGACGGATGTGGACGGCCACGGCGTTCTCCACCCCGAACGGCTCTTCGCCCCACACGGCGCGGTAGATGCGCTTGGGAGAGAACACGGTGCCGGGGGACCCCATGAGCAGGTGCAGGATGTCATACTCCCTGGGGGTGAGCGACACGGGGTCGCCGTCCAGGGTGACTTCCTTCGTCCGGTCGTCCAGGGCGATGCCCCCCAGGCGCAGGGCCGTGGGGCGGACGGTGCCGCCGCCCAGCTGCAAATACCGGCGAAGCTGGGACTTGACCCGCGCCAGGACCTCCACGGGGTTGAAGGGCTTGGTGACATAGTCGTCCGCCCCTAGGTTCAGGCCCTGAATTTTGTCCGTGTCCTCGGATTTGGCCGTGAGCAGGATCACCGGCACGTTGGACGCCTCCCGCAGGCGGGTCAGGGCGGCGATGCCGTCCAGCTTGGGCATCATGATGTCCAGCAGGACCAGGTGGATGTCCTCCCGGCGGAGCAGGTCCAGGGCCTCCGTCCCGTCGTAGGCGGGGAAGACCTGATACCCGGCGGTGGTCAGATAGATGGTCAATGCGGACACAATGTCCTTTTCGTCATCGCAGACTAGGATGTTGTACATGGTCGTCACCTCTTGGGTCTAGCATAGCGTTTGGGGGATTAAGATACAAGGTGGGGAAGGGTTAAGATTTTCTTAAGACGGCAGAAACTCCCACCGCCGCAGGGGACGGTGGGAGCGGAAAACCAGAAGAATCAAAGCGAGCAGAGCTTACTTGTATTCTGCCGCCAGCTGTTCAAATTTGTGCAGGGCACGCTGGATCTGCTCGGTCGGCACGCAGTAAGAGATGCGGACGTGGCCGGGGCAGCCGAAGCTGTCGCCGGGGACCAGGACCAGGTCATACTTCCTGGCCCGCTCGCAGAAGGCGCGGGCGTCCGGCTCTAAGCTGCGGGGGAAGAGGTAGAAGGCCCCGTCCGGCTGGGCGCAGGTGTAGCCCATGTCCCGCAGAGCGTTGAGCAGCAGGTCGCGGTTCTTGTGATAGATCTCGATGTCCGCCGTCTGGCCGGTGCATTCCGCCGCCACCAGCTGGAAGAGGCTGGGGGCGCAGACATAGCCCAGGGCGCGGCCCGCGCCGCACACGGCGGCGTAGACGATGTCCGCATCCTCCGCCTGGGGGGGCACGAGCACATAGCCGATTCGCTGGCCGGGCAGGGAGAGGGACTTACTGTACGAATAGCAGACCAGGGTGTTGGGATAGTAATTGGGCACCCAGGGCAGGGGGGTATCCCGGTAGACGATCTCCCGGTACGGCTCGTCGGAGATGAGCCAGATCGCGTGGCCGTATTCCTTCGACTTCTCCGTCAAGACCTGGGCCAGTTTTTGGATCGTGGCCTCGGAGTAGACGACGCCGGTGGGGTTGTTGGGGCTGTTGATGATGACGCCCTTGGTGTTCGGCGTGAGGGCTTGGTCAAAGGCGGCAAAGTCGATCTGGAAGTCCTCGATGTCGGCGGGGACCGTCACCAGCTCCGCCCCGGCGCTCTCCACGAAGACCTTATACTCCGGAAAATACGGCGCAAACGCAATAAAGGTATCGCCGGGGCAGGACAGGGCAGACAGGGCGCAGCACAGGGCACCGGCGGCACCGGCGGTGAGATAGAAGTTGTCGGCAGTGTAGTTCGTACCGAAGCGGCGGTTGAGATCGTCGGCCAGCGCCCCACGGGCCTGCCCGTCGCCCTGGGCGGGGGTGTAGCCATGGAGCTTGATGGGGTCGATGGCGTCCACCAGTTTGTGGACAGCCTCGGCCACCGTGGCCGGGGCGGGAACGCTGGGGTTGCCGATGGAAAAATCGTCCACGTTCTCCGCGCCCACTTCCGCGGCTCTCGCCTGGGCAAAGGCAAAGGCCTCGCGGATCTCCGAGCGGGCCGTGCCGAGATTTAACATGCGTTGGGATACGTTCGTCATAGGGTAAGTACCTCCCGTCTTGGGGTAAAATGTTGTGTGAGGTCAGTATAGCACAAATCGGGGCGGGGAACAATGAGAGAAAGGCAGTTGACATCGGATGGGGTATCGGCTATAATGAAAAAGGAGATAACCAGGATTCTCCAAAGAACTCACCAAACACGAAACCCCATCGGAAGCTGCTATCTTCCGATGGGGTTTCTGTTCCCTTTTGGTTCGTGTGTATACACGGGATGTGGGCTTAGTTCACCCCAGGCTGGCTGCCATGCGTTTTACTTCTCGTCATCGTCGTCCAGCCATTTGCAGATGTAATAGGTTACGATTCCTGCCAAAACGGAGACGAGAAAAGATACCAGGATCTCCAAGTTCCTCACCTCCCTCCACTGCGAAGGGTTCGGCAGCACGGCCAGTATACCAGAAAACAGGAAATTCGACAAGTTCTTCATTTTAGCACTCAGCAATCAAGAGTGCTAACGTTTACAATTTGGACATAAAATCCTCGAATTTTTTTCATAAAATCGCAGTAGTATAGGCACCGTAGACAGGAGGTTCCCGGGAATACCTGGGGAAATGCCAAGCACTCCTGTGAATCGAGTGAAAAACAAAACGCGGGCCAGAGGCCTTGCGAGAACGTGTTTATGATAAAAAAGGAGCGGTTGCATTATGTTCGGTATGATTCCCTTTGAGCGTCACGATGACAATATGTTTGATATGTTCGATAACTTCCAGAAGAAGTTCTTCAATGATTCCAACGCCAAGCTGCCCGCCTTCCGGACGGACATCCGGGATCAGGGCGACAAGTTCCTGCTGGAGGCAGAGCTGCCCGGCTTTCAGAAGGAGGAGATCTCCCTGGAGCTGAAGGATGGCATCCTCACCATCAGGGCAGAGCACAAGGAGAGCGAAGAGGAGCAGGCCAAGAAGGGCGAGTACGTCCGCCGGGAGCGCCGCTACGGTTCCTTCGCCCGGACCTTCGATGTCTCCGGCATCGACGAGAGCGGCATCACCGCCGCCTACCACAACGGCATCCTGGAGCTGACCCTGCCCAAGCAGGCCCCCGTGGTACCCCAGGCACGCCAAATCACCATTGGTTAAGTGCTAGGGTGGACCCCTCCACCGCCTAACGGCGGTCCCCCTCCCCTTTCAGGGGAGGCATATACTAACAAAAGGCTCCCCTGAAAGGGTCTAACTGTCCGGGGGACAGTTAGATTCCGTAAAATCTTCCTTAGACAGCTGGCTGCGAAGCAGACTGAGGGGTTCTACCTATTATCCCCGAAACTTTAGGGCACCGGGTCTCCCGGTGCCCTTTCTCCCGAAAGGAGTGTTGACTTTATGAACGCTGAACGTTTGACTCAGAAATCCGCCGAGGCTATCCGCTCGGCCCAACAGATCGCCCAGGAATATGGCAACCCCCAGATCGAGCAGGTTCATCTGCTCTGGGCGCTGCTCCAGGACAGCGAGGGTCTCATCCCTCAGCTGCTCTCCGGCATGGGCGTCACCGTCCCCTCGCTGGAAGCCGCCGTGAAGAACCTGCTGGAGCGCCAGCCGCGGGTCTCCTCTTCCGGCCACGAGGCCGGGAAGATCTATATCTCCGCAGAGACCGAAAAGGCTCTGAACCGGGCCGAGAAGATCGCCGGGGAGATGAAAGACGAATACACCTCCGTGGAACACCTGTTCCTGGGCCTGCTGGAGACGGCCGGCCGGGAGCTGGGCAGCATCTTCTCGGAGTACCGCATCACCAAGGAGCGGGCCTTGCAGGCCCTGACCTCCGTCCGGGGCAACCAGCGGGTCACCTCGGATAACCCCGAAGAGACCTACGGGGCCTTGAAGAAGTACGGCTCTGACCTGGTGGAACGGGCCCGGCAGAACAAGCTGGACCCCGTGATCGGCCGGGACGACGAGATCCGGAACGTCATCCGCATCCTGTCTCGGAAGTCCAAGAATAACCCCGTCCTCATCGGCGAACCTGGCGTCGGCAAGACCGCCATCGCCGAGGGCCTGGCCCAGCGGATCGTCAAGGGCGACGTGCCCAATTCCTTGAAGGACAAGACGATCTTTGCCCTGGACATGGGCTCCCTCGTTGCCGGGGCCAAATACCGCGGCGAATTTGAGGAACGGCTGAAGGCCGTCCTGAACGAGGTGAAGAAGTCCGAGGGCAAGATCATCCTCTTCATCGACGAGCTGCACACCATCGTGGGCGCCGGCAAGACGGAGGGCGCCATGGACGCCGGCAACCTGCTCAAGCCCATGCTGGCCCGCGGCGAGCTGCACTGCATCGGTGCCACCACCCTGAACGAGTACCGCCAGTACATCGAGAAGGACGCCGCCCTGGAGCGTCGGTTCCAGCCCGTCATGGTCAACGAGCCGACGGTGGAGGACACCATCGCCATTCTCCGTGGTTTGAAAGAGCGCTACGAAGTCTTCCACGGCGTGAAGATCACGGACAGCGCCATCATCGCCGCGGCCACTCTGTCCAACCGGTACATCACCGACCGGTTCCTGCCCGACAAGGCCATCGACCTGGTGGACGAGGCCTGCGCCCTGATCCGCACGGAGATCGACTCCATGCCCACCGAGCTGGACGTCATCCAGCGGAAGATCATCCAGCACGAGATCGAGGAAGCCGCCCTGAAAAAGGAGAGCGACCACCTCTCCCAGGAGCACCTGGCCGAGATCCAGAAGGAACTGTCGGACATGCGCGAGGAGTTCAAGGCGAAGAAGGCCCAGTGGGACAACGAGAAGGAGGCCATCGGTAAGGTCCAGCAGCTCCGCGCCGATTTGGAAGCTGCCAACGCCGAGCTGGAAAAGGCCCAGCGCGAGTATGACCTGAACAAGGCCGCCGAGCTGCAATACGGCAAGATCCCCGCCCTGAAAAAATCCCTGGAGGAAGAGGAGCAGATCGCCAACGAGGGCAAGGCCCGCTCCCTGCTGCGGGATAAGGTCACCGACCAGGAGATCGCCCGCATCATCGAGCGCTGGACCGGCATCCCCGTGGCCCGCCTGATGGAGGGCGAGCGGGAGAAGCTACTCCACCTGGAGGACATCCTGCACAAGCGGGTCGTCGGCCAGGACGAGGCCGTGCGCCTGGTCTCCGAGGCCATCCTGCGCAGCCGCGCCGGGATCGCCGACCCGGATAAGCCCATCGGTTCCTTCCTCTTCTTAGGCCCCACGGGCGTGGGCAAGACGGAGCTGGCCAAGACCCTGGCCGAGGCCCTGTTCGACTCTGAGAAGAATCTGGTCCGCATCGACATGTCGGAGTATATGGAGAAATTCTCCGTCTCCCGGCTCATCGGTGCCCCTCCCGGATATGTGGGCTATGAAGAGGGCGGTCAGCTGACCGAGGCCGTCCGCCGCAAGCCCTACTCCGTGGTCCTGTTCGACGAGGTGGAGAAGGCCCACCCGGATGTGTTCAACATCCTCCTGCAAGTGCTGGACGATGGCCGCATCACCGACAGCCAGGGCCGGACCATCGACTTTAAGAACACCATCCTCATCCTGACCTCCAACCTGGGTTCTCAGTACCTGCTGGACGGCATCGATGCCAACGGCGAAATTTCCCAGGAAGCCAAGGACCAGGTGGATCAGCTGCTCAAGCGGTCCTTCCGCCCGGAGTTCCTGAACCGTCTGGACGAGATCGTCTACTATAAGCCCCTGACCAAGGAGAACATCACCTCCATCGTGGACCTGCTCATCGGCAGCCTGAACAAGCGCCTGGCCGACAAGCAGCTGACCGTAGAGCTGACCCCTGCCGCCAAGACCTACGTCATCGACAACGGCTATGACCCGCTGTACGGTGCCCGTCCGCTGCGCCGGTTCTTACAGCACACGGTCGAGACCCTGGTGGGCCGCAAGATGATCGCCGACGAAGTGCTCCCCGGCACCACCCTGGTGGTGGACTGCGAGAACGACCAGTTGGTCGTGCGGTGAGCTTCTTCCCCGGTAGATCCTAAAACAACAAACGAATCCCCCTTGCCGCGGCATGGTTCCATTGCCTGGGCAAGGGGGATCTTTTTTTACAAAACGACCCCGGAAGTGTGAAAAAACTCTTCCGGGGTCTTGCGTTTATGACAATTTTAAGGAAAAACTTTCCATCAATCGAAGCCCAGGCCCAGGTAGGCGTCTTGGGTGCTGCAATACTTGGCGTGCAGGTCTTGGTCGTACCATTTGATCATGCCGAAGGCCTGGGTGTAGCTGCCGGACAGGCCGTCCCAAAAAGCCGGGGTGCGGATGTGGTAGCGGGAGGCCTCCATCTCCTTGGCGATGGTCTCCACGGCCTTGCCCATCTGGGCGTGGGGGATGAGCAGCTCTTTGGTCAGCAGGCGGCGCTTCTGGACATACTCAATGGCCGCGCAGCCGACCACGCCGTCCACCTCGATCTTGTACAGGTCGCCGTAGGCCATGTGGCTGCCGATCTGCTGGAAGGTGATCATGTTGTCGCTGTAAGTCACGTGGAACGTGTCTTTGAGATAGCTCTCGCGGATCTCGTTGTACTCGTGGGGGGCCACGGGCGTCATGACGCCGCCACCGGTGTCACCGGTGAGGGAAGAGGCGAGGAACTCGACTTTCCGGGTGGCGAAGCACTCGTCCATGCCCACCGTCTCGAAGAAGCGGTGCAGGGAGGGGGAGGCGGGGACCAGGATCATGGCCTTGTCGCCCCGCTTCTGGAGGTATTCGTCGGCATACTTGAGCAGCTGGCGGGCGTGGCCCTTGCCCTGCATATAGGGGTTGGTGGCCAGCGCATAGACGTAGCCCACGGGGATGTCGGTGCCATCCGGCAGGTGAACGGTGCCGGGCAGCATGGCGGCCATGGAGTCCAGCTCCCCCACTTCATCTACCACCAGGACCTGCTCCACGGGGCAGAACTTCTGATAGAAGATGTCGACATAGGTGCTGGGATCGCCAAAGCATTTGCGCCAAAGGTCCTTCAGCTGGGGCAGTTCTTCGGGAACTGCGGGGCGAATGGTGATCATGGGGATTCCTCCTTCTCCGTATTCACTGGGCCGCCGGGATCAGCTGATAGGACGGTCCGTTATCCTTCCGTCTTGGGACGGGAGGTCAAGTCGCAGCGGATCTCCACTGCGCTAAAATTAACTTCCAGGTAATCGGGATAATAGGATTCCTTGGCCTTGCGCAGGCCGGGCAGGCCCATATCATCCTCCCGGTCCAGGTAGCGGACCTGGGGGTACTTCTCCCGGATGTACCGGGCAAAGGAGCGGTTCACCGCCGGGTAGGCCCCTTGAATGTCCCCTCTGGCCCGCTCGAAGTGCACGTCGAAGACGTTCTCCGTGAGCAGGGCGCCCAGGGTGAAGCCCAGGATCTCCTCCTGCCAGCGCAGGACGATGCCGTCTAAGCCCAGGGCCTCCCGGTTTTCCAGGGCCAGGACCAGGGCGCGGTGCTCGTCGTCCAGGGTGGACAGGCCGCCTTCGGCGGCTTCGCGGGTCAGGGCCTCCTGGTGCCAGGCGGCGTCCATGGCCAGGCAGGGGGCGATGTCGGCCTGGGTCATGGGGGTCCAGTCCCAGCCGGGATAGGCCTCGTCCAGGCGGTGGATATGGTTGCGCTTGGCGTGGAGCTTCTTGCCGGGCAGGTCAGCCAGGCGGTCGATGTCGTAGAGATAATCGAAGCCGTCCCTCGCCTCCTCAAAGGCGAAGCGGTCGGGGTAATTGGCTTCCAGCCAATTCTTGTGGTACTGGGTGAGGGCGATCAGGCGCAGGGGCTGGCCCTCCTCCCTGGCGTCCTGGGTGATGGCATCCAGGGCAGGCTTGGGGTCCCCTTCGCCCACGGGCCAGAGATACGAGTGGCCCAGGGAGCTGGTCAGGCGGGTGAGCAAGCGGTCGCCCTCGCGGGCGTACCGGAAGTCGTAGGCGTGCTGCCAGCAGAAGAGGACGGGGAAGCTGTAATTGCACAGGGCCAGTCCCTCTGCGTTGAGCAGGGGCTTGACCCAGGCGGCATCGGTTGCTTTGGGGAATTGAAATGGTGTCATAGGCGCGTTATTTAATATAGTCAGGTCAAAGAGTGATGGTCTTTACATCGTAGCGGTTGTTGCGGATGATGCCGTCCAGGCGCACGTCGTCGGTCACAGAGGAGATGAGGTTATAGGCCTTCCCCTGGTGCTTGGCGCGGCCGGTCCGGCCGATGCGGTGGACGTAGTATTCCCCTTCTTCGGGAATATCATAATTGATGACGCCGTCCACATCGTCGATGTCCAGGCCGCGGGCGGCCACGTCTGTCGCCACCAGCACCCGCAGGCTGCCGGCGCGGAAGTCGGACAAGACCTTTTCCCGGACCTTCTGGCCCAGGTCGCCGTGGATGCACTGGGCGGCGATGCCCTTCATCTGGAGCAGGCCCGTGATGCGGTCGGTCGTGTTCTTCGTGTTGCAGAAGACGATGACGCGCTCCAGATGCTCCTTTTCCAGGATGTGGGCCAGCAGGTCGACCTTGCCGCCCATGTCCACTTTGATGCGGAACTGGCTGATCTTGGGCTGGTTCTCCTGCACGGGGCGGACGACGATCTCCACCGGGTCCCGCTGGTAGACCCAGGAGATGTCCATGACCTCGCGGGAGATGGTCGCGGAGAACATGCCCAGGTTCTTCCGGTGGGGGATCTGCTTGAGAATATGGGTCACGTCTTTGATAAAGCCCATGTCCAGCATCCGGTCGGCCTCGTCCAGCACGACGGTCTCGACCTTTTGCAGGCGGACGGTGCGGCGCTTCATGTGGTCCATGAGCCGGCCGGGGGTGGCCACGACGATCTGGGGGCGTTTTTTCAGGACGTTGATCTGCCGGTCGATGGGCTGGCCGCCGTACAAACAAGCCACCCGGATGCCGGGCAGATAGGCGCACAGCTGGCGCAGCTCATCCTGGATCTGCATCGCCAGCTCCCGCGTGGGGGCCAGGACCAGGCCGGTCACGTCCGTCCCCTCCGGGTCGGTGTGCTCCACCATGGGGATGCCAAAGGCAAACGTCTTGCCGGAGCCGGTGGGGGCCTTGGCAATCACGTCCTTCCAGTCCTTAAAGCAGGGGATGGCCCCGGCCTGGACGGGGGTGGCCATGGTGAAGCCTTTTTGGTCCAGGGCCTTCAAAATGCCCTGGGAAAGATTCATTTCGCTGTATCGGAGGTCAAGCTCGACCTCAATGCCATTGATTTCCATAAAACTACGTTCCTTTGCCCACTGAGCAAAGGCCAGCGGGTCCTACTTAAAATACTTTATGATTAGATTCCATCATATCACAACCGGGGGTAGGTTGCAAGAGGGGAGTGGGGAGGCGTCATGGGTTTTATATTTTCAAAAAATGACGTCAATATAAGGGCGAGCAGCCTAGACATAAAAGAGTCTAAGCTGCTCACCTTAATATACATGTCGTTAACAGCCTTTTTCAAGGCTGCTTTATTATTTCTCTAAAATTAGAGTGTATCAGAATATTCACTCTAATTTAGGAATTTTATGACAGCGTCTCTACAGCATCATATGTATTGATGGAATCAATTGTAATATCTTCAATTGTCCCACCGCTTCCGATTGTCAGCTTAAATACATTCCAATATGTACCACTACTGGAAGGTTCAACATTGAACGTGTTGATAGGAGTGCCGCTAGAACCCTTATAAACTTTTACCGTAGCACCAGAGTGAGCCATTTCAGTAGATGTCTCAGACGATCCATTTGAATAATCATGGACAAAGAAATAATACTCGCCTGGTCTAAGCATGTGGATCGTAGTGACTTCAGGGCCATAGGACGTTGTATCATCATAGTCAAGGTCAGCAACATACTTGCTGGAATTGGAATCATATGTACCGTCTGCATAGTAAGTGCGCTGATAAAACGCGGTGTGGAATCTCTCTCCTCCGTTAATGCCCGGCCCCACTAAATGAGAGTCAAGATCGAAAGGCGTCTCACCCCAAGTCAACACAATACGAATACTGTCTGGCTCTGTGATTCCAACGGCATCGAATGCGTCTTTAATTGCTTGTTGCTGTTCTGCTGTAAAACCAAGCGTTTTAGCGGCAACAACGACGGCCCCACGCGCCTCAAGGAAAGTAGCATCTTCTGTCAAGCGGTACAAAGAACGATAGAACACTTTTGCCCATGTTGTTTGAGTGATATCGTTTACTCTGCTATCGGTCATCATTTTATAAGCAGCAAGGTTGAAAATACCACTATTTGTATGAACCCCACCATGATCTTCGGTACCAGTATAACGAGTGCTATAGTGCTCTGGTTGTTCATAGCTTGAAGGAGAAGACATACTTCTTACTACATTATCGGAATCCTCAGCAAGTAGCCAGCGGCCATTATCGTCCCCAGTTTTTCCCTCAATCAGATTACCTAAAATATCAGCATAAGCTTCATTTAATGCACCAGATTCTCCATAATAAGTCAACGTATGGCCCAAGCCATCACCAACAACATAGTTAATAACAGCATGTGTGAATTCATGTCCAACAACATCTACAGCGGCAGCATAATTTCCTATGTCGCCAAACATCATTTGTTGTAGCGTAGAGCTCCACCCTGCGTTATCAGTGTTATAATAATTATAACTTGATATAATCTTAGCTCCATTTCCATCAAAGGAATTGCGGTTGAGATTATTTTTATAATAATCATAGACTAGCGACATATTAGCATGAGCAGAAACGGCTGTTTTACTGATAGAATCTGTGAAACCTACAAGTTTTCCGGGCAGATACCGCTGTGTTCCATCAAAAGTTGATTCATAAGTCTCGAGATTTCTGATAGTATCTCGTAGCCATTTTATTCCCTTTCTATCTTGATTCGCATTAAACGTACGAGACTGATTTCTTATATCATTTTCTGTACAGGTAATATGTATATTTTCTATGCTATCTATTTTTTTGTATACTTTTTCTGTATAATCGCCGTTGGCATAGATGTAATAGGATACATCAATATAGGGAATGCCAACTCCGTTCTGCTCAGAGAGATCTTCCATGTCTTCGTCATCATCCTCGGTTTTTCCGGAATTCTGATCTATAAAATACTTGCTATTATCTATATGTACGGAATAAACAAGAACTGGAGTATCATCGGCAGCATAAATCATCAATGTAGGGTCAACTACAATTGATTTTTTTACCGCATCTGCATATTCGCTGGCAGTATCAACTTCGGCATCATATTCCAACGCACGACTACTAGAATAATCATCCAGTAACTGCTTTACAGCTATGTTTGCTGCTTCTTCAGCAGTCAAGTCCGGAAATGTATTGACATAGTTAATTGCATCGTTGTAAGAGTTAAACAGGCCAGTAATCTCACCGTTATCCTTTGTGGATAGTATAATCTGACTTCCTAAGACTGGGATGCCGTCCACAGTCGGACTGTATCGATAGAAAGATTCTTCAAGAACACCATCAGCAACAGATTGACTTGTAATTTTGTCCGCCGTTCCATCAAAATCGTAAGAAAACAACGATCCAGCAGAGTTTAACACTTCAGCAGCATCCTGCTTAGAGTTAACTTTTTTGTCTGTAAATGATCCATCAATTGTTCGGATATTTCCATAGTCATCGAAAATGACATCAATTTTACCGGAGGTAAGCATATCCTCAATGTCACCACGGTCAATCTTATCATCTTCTAAGTTGTCTATATTTTGATGCCACCCAGCATACAAGGTAATGTTTTTTGCTACTGGCGTTGTAAAATTATACTTCTCTGTACAGTCGCTATCCACATACCACCCATTGAAGATATATCCGCTACGAGAAGGAGTGGCAGGTTCTGTTGCTACCTCTCCAGAACGAACTTGCTGTGATTCCGGAACATTAGTCACATCACTTACAAGGGCATCAAATGTAACGGTGTAGTAGTGGACTGTCGAGGAACTACCTCCGCTACTGCTCTTCTTATTCCACTGCGCATACAGTGTGATATCCTTCTCGATCGGCGTCTTGAAATCAAAGGCGCTGCCGCTGGTTTTCTCAGACCAACTGCTGAAGGTGTAGCCGCTGCGGGTGGGGGCTTTGGGGGCGGTGATGGTGTCGCCTTTGGCTACTTTGAGGGTCGTGTAGGTGCCCTCGGAGCCATAGTTGAGCTGGAAGGTCACGGTGCACTGTGCGGCGATATTCTTGCAGAAGCGGGTCAGGATCGCAGCGACTTGGGCACGGGTCGCGTTTCCGGCGGGGTAGAGCTTCCCGTCGTTGCTACCGTTGATGAGACCTGCGGCATTGGCCCACTTCATGGCATCCACGGCGTAGCTGCTGACTTTGTCTGCGTCGGGGAATTTGCTCAGGTCCCCAGCGGCGGATACGTCATATTTTTTGTAGGTCGCGTAGCGATACAGGATCGCAGCCATCTGCTCGCGGGTGATGTTTTGGTCGGGACCAAAGGTGTCCGCGCTGAAACCGCTGACAATCCCATTCTCCGCTGCCCAGGTGATGGCCTTTTCATAGTATTTGCCAGAGGCCACATCCTGGAATGGGCAAGCCCCGGTGGGGGACGGCTCACCCTCTAAGCGGTAGAGGATGGTCACGATCATCCCGCGTGTCGTGGTCGCGTCCGGGCTGAAGAGGTTCTCTCCGGTCCCCTTCATGAGTCCGTTCTCAGAGACATACTGCACATCTTCGTGATACCAGGCAGAGGTCTTCACGTCAGAAAATGCGCTGGTGTCATTTGCTGCAAACGCAGAGGCCGGCAGCAGCCCTAGTACCATGACGATACTCAGAAACAGGGCCATGATCTTCTTGCTTCTTGACATAGTCATTCTCCTTTGATATGAATTTATAGTACACATCTCATAGTCTCTCTTCTATGTACTACAAATCCCAGTGTATCGATTTTTCTGTTGAAAACAACCTTTTTGCAAAAATGACTCACTTTGAAGCAAAATTAACCATGGTTCAAAATTTTTCGTGAAAATCAGATGGCCTTAGGAGGGAATGCGTCCGCAGCGCTCAGGCCATATCGCGCCACAGGAAGGTCACGATCTGGGCGCGGGTGCAGGTCTGTCCCGGCGAGAAGGTCGTGGTGCTGGCCAGCGCGGAGACGGGCAGCAGGCTCAGCGCCAGGGCGACGGTCAGAAGCCCTGCCAAAATTCTCTTTCTCATCTCTTCATTCCTCCTTGTAGTTGTTGGGGAGTATTTTTTCTAGTTTAGCATAAATTAGGAGAAAAGTCGAGCGATATTGGCCCCTTGAGACAGGTGTGAGGAGAACTTCATCGTTTCACACACTGCCTTAGAATATCTTGACCCTTCTGAAAAGGACTGCTATACTAAAAACCAATACACTAGACAAAAAAGGTGAAAGAATGAACATCGTTGGACATATCGACCTAGAAAAATTTTACTGTGTTACAAGAGACATCACAACAGATGAAGTCGTTATTACAGATACGCAAATACGACATATTTGTGAACGGCACCCAGGAGATTATGAACGCTTTTCAAAATACTTTTCTGAAATTTTATCTGATCCAGACTATATTATTAAAGCAAATCGACCATATACCGCAGTTATCTTAAAAGAAATTACGGATGGCTCGGAACGGTTTCAAACGATACTTCGTCTCTGTACTTCTTTGGAACCAGAGGGCTATAAAAACTCTATCATTACATTTATGAAAATTGATGAAAAACGTTGGAATCGTTATTTGAGAACCAAAGAAATCCTTTACAGAAAGGAATAAAACTGGTATACTAAGCATACAGATAAGAGGAAACCCTTTGAGGTGGTCAATTTCGTGGCAGCCACGCACCCTATGGGTCAAAAGAGATGCAGGGGAACGCCACGCCTGCCAAAGGGTTTCTTTCTTTTAGAAAAACGTTTGTTTTTTGTAAATAAAGTACATGGAACCTCTTGGTCGAAGTTGACTGAGAGGTTCTACCTTTTATCCCAGTAATTCCTCTTCACTAACTTTCTTGATTCCCAAGACTCATTCAGATATAATTCAAACAGAATAACGTCTGTGGAGGTGCATTACGCTATGACGATTCGTTCTGAAACTAATCTTTGGGAGAAGCGGGAAGCAGAGCTTTCCTTACTGGCCGAACTGCTTCGGCGGGAACAGAATCGGTTGGCCGGTGCAAAAACGTATTCCGCCCAGGAAATACGAACCGATGTAAAAAATCTTCTATGTGAAGATTGAATTGTCGGGCAAAGTCCGCAGAGAAACGTACCCGCTTCGCCCTCTTGAAAAAGTTGACGATTCGTGCTATACTTGCAAGCTGTATTGTTATCTACAAATCCTGCCACGCAGAGACCCGGAGGAATCGACTTTGAGACAGACTGTGACCATCCCGCCGGCGGAGATCGACCGCCAGCTGGCCCTTTGCGACCAGATCCATACCCTGCTGGAGGACCGCCCCGGCCAGAAGCTGGCCTTTGTGGACACCTACGGCTGCCAGCAGAACGAGGCCGACTCCGAGCGTCTGCGGGGCTATCTGGCCCGGATGGGGTACGCCTTTTCTGACACGGAAGAGGGGGCCGACCTGGTCCTGCTGAACACCTGCGCCGTGCGGGAACACGCAGAGCAGCGGGTCTTCGGCAATGTGGGCGCCCTGTCCCACACGAAGCGGCGGCATCCGGGGCAGATCATCTGCGTCTGCGGGTGCATGGCCCGGCAGGAGCACGTGGTGGAGCGGCTGAAAAAGTCCTTTCCCTATGTGGACCTGGTCTTTGGCCCCCAGCTGCTGTGGCAGTTCCCCGAACTGCTGATGAAAAAGATGACCGAGGGCAAGCGCGTCTTTGCCGCCGGGGATGAGATCGGCACCGTGGCCGAGGGCATCCCGACGGTGCGCCAGAACCGGCTCAAGGGCTGGGTGTCCATCATGTACGGGTGCAACAACTTCTGCACCTACTGCATCGTCCCCTACGTCCGGGGACGGGAGCGGAGCCGCCAGCCGCAGGAGATCCTGGACGAAGTGAGATCCCTGGTGGACGCCGGGTACAAAGACATCACGCTTCTGGGCCAGAACGTCAACTCCTACGGGAAAGACCTGGACCTGGGCGTGGATTTCGCGTGGCTGCTGGAGCAGGTCAACGCCATTCCCGGCGAGTTCCTCATCCGGTTTATGACCAGCCACCCCAAGGACGCCGGCCCCCGGCTGTTCGACGCCATGGCCGCCTGCGAAAAGGTCGCGCCGGTGCTGCACCTGCCCTTCCAGTCGGGCAGCAGCCGGGTGCTCAAGGCCATGAACCGGGGCTATACCAGAGAACATTATTTAGAGCTTATCGCGCAGCTGCGCCAGCGCATCCCCAACATCGTGCTGACCTCGGACGTCATCGTGGGATTTCCTGGGGAAACCCAGGAGGAATTTGAGGAGACGCTGAGCCTCATCGAAGAAGTGCGCTACGACGCGCTGTTTACCTTTATCTTCTCCCCCCGCCGGGGGACCCCCGCCGCCAAGCTGCCGGACCCCATGCCCAAGGAACAGAAGAGCGCCAATTTCCAGCGCCTGCTCCGGCGGCAGAATGAAATTTCCGGGGAAAAGCACCAGGCCTACATCGGCAAGACCTACCGCTGTCTCGTCGACGGCGAAGGGGAGGACGGCCTGCTCACCGCCCGGACCGACGGCGGGCGGCTCATCCACCTCAAAGCCGACCCCAGCTGCATCGGCACCTGGCAGCAGGCCAAGATCACCGGGGCCTCCACCTGGGCGCTGTTCGGCGAGCTGGCATAAAAAGCCTTCCCCGAGGGGGAAGGTGGGCCGGCGAAGCCGGGTCGGATGAGGGCCACGTTGCAGATAGAAGGCTGATCGGTAAAAAGGCAGAAGGGCAAAGGTTTGCTTCTCCACGTTTTACCTTAGTACACTACGGCTCAATCGCGGTAGGTGGCCCTCATCCGTCTGCTTGGCAGCCACCTTCCCCCTCGGGGAAGGCTTTTCTGTAAGACATTACGTTATTACAATAATATTACGATTTCTATAAAAGAGGTATCCCCATGGCTGAACTGACCCCCATGAAAAAGCAGTATTTAGAGATCAAGAGCCAGCACCCCGACTGCCTGCTCTTTTTCCGCCTGGGGGACTTTTACGAGATGTTCGACGACGACGCGAAGACCGCCGCCGCCGAGCTGAATCTCACCCTGACCACCAGGGACCGGAACAAGCCGCCGGAGCAGCGCACGCCCATGTGCGGCGTGCCGTATCACTCCTCCGAGGCCTATATCTCCCGGCTCATCGCCAAGGGGTACAAGGTCGCCATCTGTGAGCAGACCGAGGACCCCGCCCAGGCCAAAGGCCTGGTGGACCGGGAGGTCATCCGGGTCGTCACCCCCGGCACCCTCATCGAGGAGAACATGCTGGAGGAAGGCAAAAACAACTTCCTGGCGGCCCTATACAGCGGCCCCCAGGGGGCGGGGCTGTGCCTGGGAGACATCTCCACGGGAGAGGTCTTCCTCACCCAGTTTGACCCCGCCGGTTGGCAGGAACACGCGATCAATGAGCTGGCCCGCTTCAGCCCCCGCGAGATCATTCTCTCTCCGGGAGCCTGTGAAGAGGGCCTTTTGGACTATTTATCCGCCAAACTGTCCTGCCGGGTGGAGCACGCCTCCGAGGCCCGGTTCGACCTGGCCGCAGCCCAGGCGCGGGTGAAGCAGCAGTTTACCGTGGGGCTGGACCAGGTGCCGGGGGACGCCCGGCCCGCCATCCAGGCCGCCGGGGGGCTGCTGTCCTATCTCTATGAGACGCAGAAGACGGACCTCTCCTACCTCCACACCGTCCGGTACTATTCCACCGGCCGGTTTTTAGAGCTGGACCCCGTGGCCCGGCGCAACCTGGAGCTGACCGAGACGCTCCGGGGCAAGGAGAAGAAAGGCTCCCTCCTCTGGGTGCTGGACAAGACCAAGACCGCCATGGGCGGGCGGCAGCTCCGCAGCTGGCTGGAGCGGCCCCTGCTCGACCCCGTGGCCATCTCCCGGCGGCTGGACGCCGTGGGCTGGCTGGTGGACCATTCCGTGGAACGGGAAGAGCTGACGCAAGTTCTGCGGGAGATCACGGACCTGGAGCGGCTCATCTCCCGCATCGTCTACGGCACCGCCGGGGCACGGGATCTCGTGGCGCTGGCCGCCGGGCTGCGCCGCCTGCCGGAGCTGCAAAACTATCTGCCGGACAAGTCCCCCGTGCTCCTGGCCCGCCTGCGGGAGCAGCTCACGGGGCTGCCGGACCTGACAGACCTCATCGCCAGAGGCATCCTCGACGAGCCGCCCTTCTCCGTGCGGGAGGGGGGTATCATCCGGGCCGGGTACCACGAGGACGTGGACCAGCTGCGGGAGATCCTCACCGACACCAAGGGCGTCATCGCCAAGCTGGAGGCAGCAGAGAAAGAGAAGACCGGCATCAAGTCCTTGAAAGTCGGTTTCAACAAAGTCTTTGGGTATTACATTGAAGTCTCGAAGTCCTACTATGACCAGGTGCCGGAGACCTACATCCGCAAGCAGACCCTGACCAACTGCGAGCGCTATATTACCCAGGAGCTCAAGGACATGGAGCACACCATCCTCTCCGCCCAGGACCGGATCGTTGCCCTGGAATACCAGCTCTTCTGCGACATCCGGGACCAGGTGGCGGCCCAGTCCCCCCGCATCCAGGAGATCGCCGGGGCAGTGGCCCAGGTGGACGTGTTGGTCTCCTTCGCCACGGTGGCGGCAGAGAACAACTACTGTATGCCCACGGTGGACAACTCCGACCGCCTGGAAATTACCGAAGGACGGCACCCGGTCGTGGAAAAAATGCGCCGGGACGTTCTCTTTGTCCCCAACGACACCTACATGGACAACAAGGAGCATCTCGCCGCCATCCTCACCGGGCCAAACATGGCGGGCAAATCGACGTATATGCGTCAAGTCGCCCTCATGGTCCTCATGGCCCAGATGGGGTCGTTCGTGCCCGCCCGCGCGGCGCGGATCGGCGTGGTGGACCGCATCTTCACCCGCATCGGGGCCTCGGACGACCTGGCCGGGGGACAGTCTACGTTCATGGTCGAGATGACCGAGGTGGCCGAGCTGCTCAAGCACGCCACGTCCCGGAGCCTGCTTATTTTGGACGAGATCGGGCGGGGGACCTCCACCTACGACGGCATGTCCATTGCCCGCGCCGTGTTGGAGTGGTGCGCCGACCCGAAACGCCTGGGAGCGAAGACGCTCTTCGCCACCCACTACCATGAGCTGACCGTCTTGGAAGGGGAGCTTCCGGGGGTCAAAAACTTCAACATCGCCGCCCGGAAGAAAAAAGACGAGATCCTCTTTCTGCGGAAGATCGTCCCCGGCGGGGCGGACCAGAGCTACGGCATCGAAGTCGCCAACCTGGCGGGCCTGCCGCCCAAAGTCATTCGGCGGGCGCGGGAGATCCTGGCCGAACTGGAAAGCCAGGACAAGGCCCCCAAGCAGACCTCCGCCAGGGAGGAACCGCAAGTCTCTCTCACCGCCCTGGGGGAGGAAGAGGTGCTGGCAACGCTGCGGAATACGCAGCTGGAAAGCCTCACCCCCCTGCAAGCGATGAACCTATTGTATGAACTGAAAGCAAAGCTATAAAAAGCGATCATTTGACCAGATAAGGGAACACACCATGCCAAGGAACGAACAGACCAAAACCGAACACGCCCCGATCCAAGTGTTGGACGCCCATGTGGCCGACCTGATCGCCGCCGGGGAGGTGGTGGAGCGGCCGGCTTCGGTGGTGAAGGAGCTGGTGGAAAACGCCATCGACGCCGGGGCGTCGGCAGTGACCATTGAGATCCAGCGGGGCGGCATGGCGCTCATCCGGGTCACGGACAACGGCAGCGGCATCCCCGCCGGGCAGTGCCGCACGGCCTTTCTGCGCCACGCCACCAGCAAGCTCCACACCGCCCAGGATCTGGACGCCATCGGGACGTTGGGGTTCCGGGGGGAGGCCTTGGCGGCAATCGCTTCCGTGTCGCGGGTGGAGCTGATCACCCGAACGGCGGAGGAAACGCTGGGAAACTCGCTGACCCTGGAGGGGGGAGAGATCGTGGAAGAGGAACCGGCCGGTTGCCCCCTGGGGACAACGATGGTGGTCCGGGACCTCTTCTACAACACCCCCGCTCGGCTGAAATTTATGAAGCGGGACGCCGCAGAGGGCGCGGCGGTGTTTGCCTTGGTACAGAAGCTGGCGCTGTCTCACCCGGAGGTGTCCATCAAGTTTCTCCGGGACGGGAAGCAGGACCTCCTGACGCCGGGGGACGGAAATTTACAGTCGGCCCTCTATGCGGTCTTAGGCCGGGACATGGCCCTGGGCTTTGTGCCGGTGCAGGGGGGCGCGGAGGACGTGACCGTAACGGGCTTTGTGTCCCTGCCCGCCTGCTGCCGGGGGAGCCGGAACCAGCAGTTCTTCTTCGTGAACGGGCGGCAGGTGAAGTCGAAGCTGCTCATGGCCGCCTTAGAGCGGGCCTATGAGAACCAGAAGATGGTGGGGAAGTTCCCCGGCTGTGCGCTGCAGCTTCAGCTCAAGGCCAACGCCGTGGACGTAAACGTCCACCCGGCAAAGACCGAGGTCAAGTTTTTGTATGAGCGCAAGGTCTTTGACGGGGTGTACTACACCGTCCTGGCCGCGCTGAACGGGGAAAAACGGCACCCCGACCTCGTCTTCCCGGAACAAAAAAAGACGGAATCGGTGCAAATGTCTGCTAAAACACCCCCTGCTGCATCGACGGCGAACCCGTCCGCCGGGGGTGGATTCCAGCGGATGAGCGCCCAGCAGTTCCGGGAGGGACAGACCCTGCGGGACCCTGCTGCCGCCGCGCTTCTGCGGCCCCTGGCACGGGAAATGCCCCCGGTGCCCCCCAAAGCACCCGCGAAAGCAAGCCCAGGGGGAACCAGAGTTTTCCCCGGTTTCTCCACAGGAAACGAAGAAAAATCCACAGCTTTTCCTGCAAATGTGGATAAATCGGTGGAAAATGTTGAAAACTTCGCTCCGGCCCCCTCAGCCATTGACATTCCCCGTCCACGGCCCGTAGAGGAAAACCGGGCGGAGAGCGCTCCCCAGCTGACCCTATTGCAGCCGCCTGCCCAACCCCAGGCACCGGAAACGGTGCCGGTCCCGCCGGCCCCGGCGAAGGAAGTGGCCGCCGAGGAAGCGCCTTGGCGGCTGGCCGGAGAAATCCTGCAAACCTACCTCATCGTGGAGCAGGGGGACACGGTCCACCTCATCGACAAACACGCCGCCCACGAGCGGATGAACTTCGACCGCATGAAGGCTGCGGGCTACCAACCCATGGCACAGACCTTGCTGGCCCCCGTGGTCTTTACCCCGCCCCCGGAGGAGGGGGTTGCGCTGCTGGACAACCTGGACCTGCTGGCGCAGTTTGGCTTTGCCTGCGAAGAGTTTGGCGGCGGGGCCCTTGTGGTGCGGGAGATCCCCGACTATTTGGAACCCGGCCAAGTGGAAGCCGCCTTGTGTGAGCTGGCGGGAGAGCTGCTGAAGGGGGCCGGAGCCGACCCCCAGGCGGCGCGGGACGCGGTGCTGCACACCATGGCCTGCAAAGCGGCCATCAAAGGCGGGCAGAAGAACACGCGGGAGGAGCTGCTGGTGGTGGTCCGGGAGGTCATGGCCGGGCGGGTGAAATACTGTCCCCACGGGCGGCCGGTGGCCGTTACCATGACCCGGCAGCAGCTGGAGCATCAGTTTAAGCGCAGCTAATGGACAGGCGGGGGATTTGGTGGTAAAATAAAGTCGAATCTCGAAGGAAAGGTGGTGCCTGAGATGGCCCAGTCCAAAAAACTCATCGTCATCTGCGGCCCCACCGCCACCGGCAAGACCAAGCTGGGCGTCGCCCTGGCCAAGGCCCTGGGCGGCGAGGTCGTCTCCGCCGACTCCATGCAGGTCTACCGCGGGATGCCCATCGGGACAGCCCAGCCGACCGCAGAAGAACGGGACGGCGTGCCCCACCACATGATGGCCATGGCCGATCCCAGCGAGAATTACAGCGTCGCCCGCTATGTCGAAGAGGCCACGGCCTGCGTGGAGGATATCTTTGCACGGGGGAAACAGCCGATCCTGGTCGGGGGAACGGGGCTGTACATCGACGCCCTTTGCAAGGGGCAGACGTTTTCTGACTTCCAGCCGGACAGCGGCCTGCGGGCCAAGCTCCAGGCGCAAGCGGCCCAGGGGGGGCTTCCCCGGCTCTGGGCAGACCTGGAACGCATTGACCCTGAGGCGGCTGCCCGCCTACACCCCAACGACGAGAAGCGAATTTTACGGGCGTTGGAGGTGTGGTACACCACCGGCAAGACCATCTCCCAGCACAACCGGGAGACCCAGGCCGTGCCGCCGCGGTATGAGGCGCTGACCATCACGCTGACCTATGCCGACCGGCAGGCGCTGTATGCCCGCATCGACCAGCGGGTGGACGAGATGATGGCGCACGGCCTGGTGCAAGAAATTCAGGCCTTGCTGGCCGCCGGCATCCCCAAGGACGGGACAGCCATGCAGGCCATTGGCTACAAGGAGCTGGTCCCGGCCGTCGCCAGCGGTGACGCCGATGCCATCCAACAAGCCGCCGAAGAGGTGAAGCTCCGCTCCCGGCAGTACGCCAAGCGGCAGCTGAGCTGGTTCCGCCGAAACCCCAAGGCCCACTGGATCGAGGTGGACAGGCAGGGAAATATTTCCAGCATCATCCGGGATTCGACGGACTTTCTCCACGAAAACGGAGTAGGATAGACGCACCACAAAGAAAAGGAGTGCGTCTACTATGCAACAGACACAGATCGCAGTACAACCCAGAAAGCGCAACTTACAGGACACCCTGCTCTCCAAGCTGCGGCGCAGCCGGATGGGCGCCACCGTCTTTTTAGTCAACGGCTTCCAGATCCGGGGAGAGATCCGTGGCTTTGACCCCTTCGTGGTGGTCATTTACAGCGACGGAAAGCAGCAGATGGTGTACAAGCACGCCATCTCCACGGTCGTGCCCGAACGGCCCCTGTCCTGGGAGGATGACGCAGACTAGCGCCGGGCCTTGTCTCTGACGGGTTCTTCTCCGTCTGGAAAAGGACAAGGTCCCAGCCCAAGAAAGGCTGACCCTATGAACCAACAACAAGGTACCATTTTTTCCAAGGTCGCCATGCCCATCGCCATCACCGCCATCGTGGTGTATCTCATCTGCTCGGCTTGGGTGGGGATGCGGGACCCTTATAAATTCACCGTCGCTTACACAGATTCCATGGAGACCAGCGTCAACGCCACCGGCTGGGTGGTCCGCTCGGAGGTCCCCGTGTCCGGTGCATCCGGCGTGGTCCAGCTGCTGCGGGGCCAGGGCGAAAAAGTCGCCAAGGGGAAAGACCTGGCCGTGGTCTATCAAGACGAGACCTACGTGGCCAGCCAGGAGGAGCTGCTGCAGGTGCAGACCGATCTGACCGCCTTGCAGTACGCCACCTATCCGGAGTCTCCCTCCGGCACGGCTTTGGAGGAGCAGATGCTCTCGTCGATGACGAGCCTGCGTCAGGCCGCCTCCAGCGGGAACTTCAGCGGCCTGGAGGATCAGAGCGCCACCTACCGCAAGCTGGTGCTGCGGCGGGAGTATCTGCTCTCGTCCGACGCCACCGCGGCCATGACCCAGGCCGCCGCCCAGCTGCAGAGCCGCTATGATGAGCTCCAGGCCCACCAGTCCAAGGCGTCCAGCATCCAGGCCCCGGTCTCCGGGCTGTTCTCCTCCTATGTGGACGGCTACGAGACCGTCCTGACCCCCGCCAAGCTGGAGGGCTTAGGCCCCCGTGACCTGGAGGCCTTTGCCCAGACCGACCCCACCCCGGCGGACAACGTCATCGGCAAACTGGTGACGAACGCCGCCTGGTATTACGCCATCACCGTGCCGGGGGATACCGTTGGCCGGTTTGACAACGGCGACAGCGTGGACGTGTTTTTCGACTCCCTGTCCGAGAGCTTCCCCATGACCGTTTACAGCGTGGGGGAGGTCCAGGACAACAAGCTCGTGGTCGTCCTCCGCTCGTCCCAGGACGATGACAAGGCCGAGGACCTGCGCCAGGAGAGCGGCCGGGTCATCTTCCACAGCAGCGAGGGCATCCGCGTGCCCAAGCAGGCCCTCCGCATCACGAAGGACGGCGAGCGGGGCGTTTATGTGGTCGTGTCCCAGAAGGCCCGGTTCCGCCCGGTGACCATCCTGGCCGAGGACGACACGAGTTATTTGGTCAAAGCCGCTCCCACGAGCGAAGAAGATACCCGCATCCTGCGGGACGGGGACCAGGTGGTGCTGGCCTCCGCAGAACTAACCGACGGAAAGGTGGTACGTTGAAACCATGCCAGAGACAAAGAGCTATGAATCCATCGCCGCGAACGTCGCGGCCGTGCGGGAGAACATGCGTCAGGCCGCCGAAGCAGCCGGACGGGACCCCCAGGACATCACCTTGGTGGCCGCCACCAAGGTGCAGACTTCCGACACCATTCGCAACGCCATCCGGGCGGGCATCACCATCTGCGGCGAGAACCGCGTGCAGGAGCTGGTGGCCCACCTGGAAGACAACGCCTATGAGGGGGCTAAGGTCCACTTCATCGGGCACTTGCAGACCAACAAAGTGAAGTTCGTCGTGGGCAAAGTGGACATGATCGAGTCCATCGACTCCGAGCGTCTCATGGACGCCGTGGAAAAGCAGGCGGCCAAACTGAACGTCACCCAGGACATCCTGCTGGAGGTGAACATCGGCGACGAGGCCAGCAAGGGCGGCGCCAAGCGCAGCGACATCCTGGCCCTGGCCCACCACGCCCTCCAGTGCCCCCACCTGCGGCTGCGCGGCATCATGAGCATCCCCCCCGCCACCGCAACCGAGGAGGAAAACAAAGCATTTTTCCAGGAAACTTATCAGCTTTTTATTGACATGCGGAACGAATTAGGGGATAATGTTTCTAATATTGACTGCCTTTCCATGGGCATGAGCGGAGATTACCCCTTGGCCATCGCAGGTGGGTCCACCATGGTGCGGGTGGGCACGGCTCTGTTCGGCGCTCGTCCCCCCTGGCACCCCCAGGGCTGAGGGAGGCTCCGTCACACCATTGACGACATAATTTTAGGGGGTTACACACACCATGGGATTCTTAGATGAACTCAAGCGTCTCACCCATCCCTATGAGGATGATATGGAAGACGATTACGACGAGGACGAAGACCTGTACGAGGACGAGGACGAAGAAGAGGACGAACCCGAACACGAGGCACCCCCGCGCCGGGAGGAACCGCCCCGCCGGGCCGAGCCCCCTCGCCGCCGGGAAACCCCCACGTATCAGGAGCCGCCCCGCCGCAACCCCGGCGGCGGAAAAGTGGTGAACATCCACGCCACCACACAGTTACAGGTCGTGCTGGTCAAGCCGGAGCGGTATGAAAACGCCTCCGAAGTGGCCGACCACCTGCGGGACAAGCGCACGGTCGTCCTGAACCTGGAAAAGACCCAGAAGGACGTAGCCCGCCGCCTGTTGGACTTCCTCTCCGGCGTCGCTTACGCCCAGGAAGGGAAGATCAAGAAGGTCGCCTTGCAGACCTATATCGTCACGCCTTACAACGTGGACATTATGGGCGACCTGATCGACGAGCTGGAGAACAACGGCGTGTACGTCTGATCCCGGGCCGCGCCGGACCATAAATAGAAAGATAGGGATAGGAGTGACCGACCATGTTAACACCCCAGGAAGCGGAATCCCATGTGTTTCCGAAAGCCTCCTTCGGCGGCTATAATATGCTTCAGGTAGACGCCTTTCTGGACAGCCTCATTGAGGATTACCGCACGCTGTATCAGGAGAACGCCTCCCTGAAAAGTAAGATGAAGGTCCTGGTGGAGAAGGTAGAGGAATACCGCGCCACGGAGGACGCCATGCGGATGACCCTTCACTCCGCCCAAAAAATGGCCGACGCCATGGTGAAGGAAGGCGAAGCCAAAAAGCAGGCCGCCATTGACCAGATCGCCGCCTCTGTGGAGGAAAAGAGCAAGGCCGTCCGGGCCGAGATGGCCAAGGAAGAGCAGGCCGTGCTGGCCAAGCTGGAGCAGGTGAAAAAAGACCTGGCCAACGAGCAGGCCCGCCTGAACGCCGCCCGCGCCTCGACCACCACCTACATCGGCCAGCTGAAAGACCTGTACACAGCCCAGATCAAATACATCGGCAGCCTTTCCGGCCTCAACGCCGACGGCAGCAAGCCCGCCGCCCCGGCCAAGGACCCGGTGGTCACCGTGCCCCCGGAGCAGCAGGAAAAGGTCGCCCAGGACATTGAGGCCTCCATGGCCAAGATCTTCGACACCCCCGCCGAGCAGCCCGCCGCCCCCGCATCCAAGAGCGACGTGGGCGACACCCGCGTCTTTGACCAGGTGAAGTTCGGCAAGGACTACGAGATCGAATAAACAACCGCAACTGCACCACGGAACCTGGCCGGATTTCCGGGCAGGTTCTGTTGCCGTCTGGGGGAGATCCCTTCCCCCCACGAGAACATAGTATATTCTCCCCCGCCTCCAGCGGGGGGTTACGAGAATAAGGAGTGAACAGTCAACCATGTCTCAGGATTACAACGCAACCATCAACCTGCCGAAAACCGACTTCCCCATGCGGGCCGGTCTGCCCAAGCGGGAGCCGGAGATGCTCCAGCGCTGGAAGAAGCTGGACGTCTACGGAGAGCTGCTGAAGAAGAACGCGGACAAGCCCCGCTTCTCCCTCCACGACGGCCCTCCCTTCTCCAACGGCAACCTGCATATGGGCCACGCCCTGAATAAGTCCATCAAGGACATCATCGTCCGCTCCCACGCCATGCGGGGCTACTGCACCCCCTACATCCCCGGCTGGGACAACCACGGCATGCCCATCGAGTCTGCCATCATCAAGCAGAACAAGCTCAACCGCAAGAAAATGCCTGTCACCGAGTTCCGCTCTGCCTGCCATGAGTTCGCGCAGCACTACGTGGACGTGCAGAGCGAGGGCTTCCAGCGCCTGGGCGCCCTGGGCGACTGGGCCCACCCCTACCTCACCATGAACCCCTCCTTCGAGGCGGAAGAGGTCAAGGTCTTTGGCCGCATGTATCAGCGCGGCTACATCTACAAGGGCCTCAAGCCCGTGTACTGGTGCCCCCACGACGAGACGGCCCTGGCAGAGGCGGAGATCGAGTATCAGGACGACCCCTGCACCACCGTCTATGTGAAGTTCCCCATGCACGACGACCAGGGCAAGCTGGGTGAGTTCGACAAGAGCAAGCTCTTCTTCGTGATCTGGACCACCACCATCTGGACCCTGCCCGGCAACCTGGCCATCGCCCTGCACCCCGACGAGAGCTACGCCCTGGTCAAGGCCCCCAACGGCGAGGTCTACATCCTGGCCGAGGCCCTGGTGAAGAAGGTCATGGAAGTCGGCAAGATCGAGGGCTACGAGATCGTCGCCACCCACCCCGGTTCTTTCTTCGAGAACATGCTGGCCGATCACCCCTTCCTGCCCAAGACCTCCCGTCTGGTGCTGGCGGATTACGTCACCATGGACTCCGGTACCGGCTGCGTCCACACCGCCCCCGGCTTCGGTGCCGACGACTATGAGACCTGCAAGCGCTACGGCATGGACATGGTGGTCCCCGTGGACGACCAGGGCCGCCACACCGATTATGCGGGCAAGTACGCCGGCCTCAAGACCGAGGAGTCCAACCCCATCATCCTGGCCGACATGAAGGAGAGCGGCGCTCTGTTCGCCTCCGAAGAGATCGTCCACTCCTACCCCCACTGCTGGCGCTGCAAGAAGCCCATCATCTTCCGGGCCACCCCGCAGTGGTTCTGCTCCGTGGAGACCTTCAAGGACGCCGCCTGCGAGGCCTGCGAAGAGGTCCGCTGGGTGCCTGCCTGGGGCCTGGAGCGCATGAAGGCCATGGTCCGCGAGCGTGCCGACTGGTGCATCTCCCGGCAGCGCCGCTGGGGCCTGCCCATCCCCGTCTTCTACTGCAACGACTGCGGCAAGCCCATCGTGACCGACGAAACCATCCAGCTCATCAGCGACCTGTTTGGCGCCGAAGGCTCCAACGCCTGGTTTGCCAAGGACGCCGCCGACATCCTGCCCGTCGGCTTCACCTGCCCCCACTGCGGCAAGTCCAATGGCTTCACCAAGGAGGAGGACACCCTGGACGGCTGGTTCGACTCCGGCTCCTCCCACTTCGCCTCCATGCAGAAGGACCAGGGCTTCTGGCCGGCTGACGTCTACATGGAAGGTCTGGACCAGTACCGCGGTTGGTTCCAGGCGGCCCTGCTGACCGCCGTCGGCTCCACGGGCGTGGCCAAGGCCCCCTTCAAGACCTGCATCACCCACGGCTGGACCGTGGACGGCGAGGGCAAGGCCATGCACAAGTCCCTGGGCAACGGTGTGGACCCCTATGACATCATGAACAAGTACGGCGCAGACCTCATCCGTCTGTGGGCCGCTTCCGCCGACTACCACGCAGACATGCGCTGCTCTGAGAAGATCTTCAAGCAGCTGAGCCAGAACTACCTGAAGTTCCGCAACACCGCCCGGTACTGCCTGGGCAACCTGAACGGCTTCGACCCCGACAACCTGGTGGCACCCGCCGACATGCTGGCGCTGGACAAGTGGGCCATCACCCGCCTCAACGCCCTCATCCAGAAGTGCTTCCAGGGCTATGACGACTACGACTTCAACGTCGTGACCCACGCCGTGAACGACTTCTGCGTGGTGGAGATGTCCAACTTCTACCTGGACATCATCAAGGACCGTCTGTACTGCGAGGGCAAGGACTCCCTGGCCCGCCGCTCCGCCCAGACCGCCCTGTACCTGATCCTGGACACCATGACCAAGATCATGGCCCCCGTGCTGTGCTTCACCGGCGACGAGATCTGGCAGTCCATGCCCCACGCCGCCGGCGTCGATGGCCGCAACGTGGTCTTCAACGACATGAACCAGCCCTTCGCCGACTACGCCCTGAGCGCCGACGAGATGGCCCAGTGGGACAAGATCATCGCCGTGCGCGACGTGGTCAACGGCGTCCTGGAAACCGCTCGCGCCGAGAAGAAGATCGGCAAGAGCCTGGAGGCCGACATCGTCCTGACCGTCCCCGCCGAGGATGCGTTCCTGGCCGAGATGCCCGCCGAAGCGCTGGCCGACCTGCTCATCGTCTCCCAGGTGGAGGTCACCGTGGGCGACGCCATCCAGGCATCCGTCAAGACCGCCGAGGGCGGCAAGTGCCAGCGCTGCTGGAAGGTCCTGCCCACCGTAAACGCCGAGGGCCTGTGCCCCCGCTGCGCCAAGGCCATCCAGTCTCTGGTGTAAGACGTACCCCTACAAGCTCAGACATGCTCCTGCGGCCGGCCGAAGGGCCGGCCGCAGTTTTGTCCATGTCCCCAAGAAAGACAGAAAGGAGGGGACCGTGTGTCTCTCCCATCCCAGGCCCGTCAGCTGGACCTGGACCTGGTGCGGACCGTCGCCATCTTCGGCACGGTGCTCATCCACGCCACCGCCGTGGGCGGGTTCAACTGGGCCTTTGGCTCGGCGGCGTGGACGGCGAATCTCTTTTGGAGCTCGCTGCTGCGGTGCGCCGTGCCGCTGTTTCTCATGTGCTCCGGGGCGCTGTTTCTGGACCCCGGGCGCGACCTGCCCCTGAAGGCCCTGTGGGGCAAGTATATGTTTCGCATCGCCGTCGCCCTGGTCTTCTGGGCCACGGCCTATCTGGTCTGGGGGCTTTTGCTCCAAGGCGACATGAATTGGCCGGGGCTGTCCTGGGCCATCCGGGAGTTTTTTAAGTTCCGGCACCGGGACCATCTGTATTACCTGGTCCTCCTGCTCCTGGTGTACGCCGTGCTGCCCCTGACGCGGCTCTTCACGGCCCAGGCGGGCAAGACCCTGCTGACCTATGGCCTGACCCTGTGGCTGCTCTGCGGGAGCGTGCTGCCCGTTCTCTTCACCTTCTGGCCCTTCTCCCTGACGGAGGGGACCGTGCGGGAGTACAGCATGCGCTTTACCGGCATGGCCGTGGGGCTGGGCGTGCTGGGCTGGCTGCTCCACACCCAGGGGAAGAAACTGCCCGCCAAGTGCTATGCCCTGCTGTATCTGGGCGGCTTCGCGCTGACGTTTTTCGGGACGCTGGCGCTGTCTCTCCGCCGGGGGGAGCTGTGCTGGACCCTGCTCCAGGGAAACGCCCCCGGAGTAGTCCTGGAGGCCGCGGGGCTGTTTGGCTTGTGTCTCTACGGCAAGCCGGGGGCACGGGGGAGGGCCGTGACCACGGCGCTCTCCAAGGCGTCCTTCTGCATCTACCTGGTCCACCTGTTCTTCCTGGACCTGCTGATGAAGGCGGGGTATTACACCGGGGCGCTGAACCCGGTGTGGTCAGCGCCGGCGGAGACGGTGGTGCTGGTGGTGTGCGGGTTTGTAACGTGGCTGGTGCTGCGGAAGGTGCCGCTGGTGAAGCGGTACCTGATCTAATTTTACAAGGAGGCGAATCCCTTTGCCCATTCTCTACTTCGTCCTGGCCGCGGCGGTGGTGGTGGTGGACCAGGTGGTGAAATACCTGGTCCGGACCAGCATCCCGCTGCATGTCTCCCTGTCGTTTCTGCCGGGGCTGGACCTGACGTATCTTCAGAACACCGGGGCGGCGTTCTCGCTGTTCAACCAGCACACTTGGGTGCTGGCGCTGCTCTCCGGCGTGGTGTCGGTGCTGCTGGCGGCGGCGCTGGCGAAAAAGGTGCTGCCGAAGCCCATCGGCATGCTCTCCCTGGCCCTGCTGCTGGGGGGCGCAGTCGGCAACTTCATCGACCGGCTGCTGTTTGGCTTCGTGACGGATATGTTCGCCACCACGTTTATGAACTTCCCCGTCTTCAACGTGGCGGACATCGGCGTGGTGGTGGGCGGCGTGCTGCTGTGCATCCACGTGATCTTCACATACAGCAAGGAGCCCAAGCCGGAGGAAAAGCCATGAACGTCACCCTCACCGTAGAACAGAGCGGCCTGCGGGCCGACCAATATCTGGCGGGGGTCCTGGACGGCCTGACCCGCTCCGCCGCCCAGAAGCTGCTGGAGGAGGGGAGAGTCCTCCGCCGGGGCAAGGCCCTCAAGAAAAACGACAAGCTCCAGGCGGGGGATGAGGTCGCCGTGTGCATCCCCGACCCCACGCCGGTGGAGATCATGCCCCAGGACATCCCGCTGGACGTGGTGTATGAGGACGGGGACGTGATCGTGGTGAACAAGCCCGTGGGCATGGTGGTCCACCCTGCGCCGGGCCACCCGGACGGGACCCTGGTCAACGCCCTGCTGCATCACTGCGGCCAGAGCCTCTCCGGCATCAACGGCCAGCTGCGGCCCGGCATCGTCCACCGCATCGACCGGGACACCAGCGGCCTCATCATCGCCGCCAAGAACGACGCAGCCCACCTGGCCCTGGCCGAGCAGCTCCAGGACCACAGCCTGTATCGGGAATACGAGGCCGTGGTGGTGGGCAACCTCCGGGAGGACAGCGGGACGGTGGACCTGCCCATCGCCCGGCACCCCACAGACCGGAAGAAGATGGCGGTCAATCACCTGAATGGCCGCCGGGCCGTGACCCACTGGACGGTGCTGGCCCGGTATCCGGGGTACACCCACATCCAGTGCCGCTTGGAGACCGGCAGGACCCACCAGATCCGCGTGCACATGGCCGCGCTGGGTCACCCCGTGTTGGGGGACCTGGTGTACGGCGGGCAACGCAAGGGCTTTCCTGAGCTGGCTGGGCAGTGTCTGCACGCCCGGCGGCTGACCTTCCGGCATCCCCGGACGGGGGAGCAGGTCACCGTATCCTGCCCGCTGCCGGACTATTTCCAAGCCGTCTTGACAAGATGCGGCCGCCTAGTATAAAATAAAAACTCTTAAAGCAAATGCCTCGCGTTACGACCGAAAGGAGGAGCCTATGGGAAAGTTTTCCGGCGTTCTGCTGGCCACGGACTATGACGATACACTCTACGACAGCAAGGGGACCATCTCCCCGGAAAACCGCGCCGCCATTGACCGGTTTCTGGCCGAGGGCGGGTTGTTCAGCATCTCCACCGGACGGTCCTACATCAACTTCGTGATCCAGATGGAGCGGGAGAAGCTGCCGGTAAACGCCCCCGTGATCCTCTCCAACGGCGCGTCGATCTACGACTTTGCCAAGGAGGAGAGCCTCTGGCTCAAGTTCCTGCCCAAGCGGGCGCCCGTTCACATCGCCAAGCTCTGCGCGGCCTTCCCGGAGCTGGGCTTTGAGGCCTACCACCAGGATGAGGTCTACGCCTTCCGGCCCAACGTCATCACCTACCGTCATCTGACCCGCTGCCGTCTGCGGGGCCGCCGGCGGGACATCGAGGACATGCCCACGCCCTGGCTGAAGGTGATCTTACAGCACCCGGACACTGCGGTCCTCCAGCAGGCCCAGGAGTATCTGCTCAGCCGCTGGTCGGACATCTATGAGGCCACCTTCTCCAACCGGAACCTCCTGGAGGTGACGGCGAAAGGGGCCAACAAGGGCTTTTCCGTCCTGTGGCTGGCCCAGCATCTGGGGGTGGAGCAGAAGGATCTGTACTGCATCGGAAACGGGCTCAACGACATCCCCATGCTCTCCGTCTCGGCCCAGTCTTTCGCCCCCGCCAACAGCTACCCAGAGGTGCGGGAGGTCGCGGATCTGGTCTTGCCCTCCTGCGATGAGAGCTGTGTGGCCCGGATGATCGAGGTTTTGGAAGAGCGATACAAAGACAGATAAGTCCCCTGGGACTTTTGAGAAAACTCTCAGCCCGTCTGGGCGCGCGAAGCGCGTCCGGACGGGTTTTTTTGTGGCCGAAAACGGGGAGAACCCCGAAAAAAGCCTGGAATGACAAGCGTTTCCCATCTGGTTGACAAAGCCGTTCGCTGGTTTGTCAACTGATTGCGTCTTGTATACCATTTGTAATATCGCTTGGTTTTACGTTTTGTATACGGCTGCATGGTGTGAATATTCATGCGTTTTTCATTCGTTTCTGGATGCATGGCGGCTTTCTTTGGCTTGCGTTTTGGTTTGGGGGAGGACGCTTTGAACTGGAATAGCGTTGACTACTTCCGACCCTTCGTGCTATACTGAAAACCGCCTTCCTCTTATTTAATCGTAAGAGGGATACACAAAGAAATCCACACAAGGGGGATAACTTTTATTATGCGGGCAGTCGTGACAAGAGTCTCCTCCGCTTCGGTGGCCATCGAAGGGGAGACGGTAGGAAAGATCGGCAAGGGCTTTCTGGTCCTGCTGGGCGTCGGTCCAGAGGATACGGAGGCGCTGGCCGACAAAATGGCCGATAAGATCTGTGGTCTGCGGGTCTTTTCCGATGAGGCGGGCAAAATGAACCTGAACCTGGCCGCCGCCGGAGGCGAGCTGCTGGTGGTGTCGCAGTTCACGCTGTACGCCGACCTGAAGAGCCGCCGCCCCGGCTTTACCAAGGCCGCGCCGCCGGCGGTGGCCATCCCGCTGTACGAGAAGTTTATGGCCTGCTGCCGGGACCGGGGCTTCCACGTGGAGCACGGGGCGTTTGGGGCGGACATGGCCGTCTCCTCCGTCAACGACGGTCCCGTGACCCTTTGTATCGAACTGTAAACTCTCATCAAATACAATAGGAAACGAGGTAACTTATGCTGCAAATCAAACGGATGCGCGTTGGGCAGATCGGCACCAACTGCTACCTGCTGGAGGATACGGACGCCAAGATCTGCGCCGTCGTCGATCCCGGCGACCAGCCGGACGACATCGACCAGGAGATCCGCAAGGCGGGCCTGACCCTGACCATGATCCTCATCACCCACGGCCACTTTGACCATGTGCTGGGCGTACCCGGCCTGCTGAAAAAATGGCCCGGCATCCCCGTCTATGTCCACGAGAAAGAGGTCAACTGGACCGGGGCGGGGGACCAGTATATGCTGCTGGGCCCCGTGGACAACATCCACACCGTGAAAGAGGGCGACACCATCGACTTCGGCGGGACCCCCATCGAGGTCCTGCACACCCCCGGCCATTCTCCCGGCTCCGTGACCTATCGCGTGGGCGACGTCCTCTTCTGCGGGGACACGCTCTTTGCCGGCTCCTGCGGCCGAACGGACTTCACCGGCGGCAGCTACGGGCAGATCCTCCAGTCCCTCAAGCGCCTGGTGTCCCTGGAGGGTAACCTGCGGGTGTGTCCCGGCCATGAGAGCACCACCTCTCTGGATGCAGAGCGGGCCGGGAATCCCTTCGTGCGGGACGCCCTGCGATGAACCTCTACTTCACCGGCCACCAGGAGAAGTACGCCGTGGAGCAGACCATGCTCACCCTCTTTCCCCAGGAGCGGCCGGTCTACCCCGACCCAGCCGTCACGCCCCCCGGCGGGGACAATGCGCTGGAGCTTCAGTTCACCCGCCGCCCGTCCTGGTGCACGGCGCGGGCCGTCCTGCGGCGGGAGGGGAAGGTCTACACCCGCATGTGCCGGGTAAAGACCGCAGCGCTTCCGGCGGACGACCCGGTGGTGGCCACCCGCCTGACCCGGCGGACGTTACAGCGGGCCTTTTACCTGGCCGCCATCGACTGCCTGGGGAAAGAGCCCCCCTGGGGGATGCTCTCCGGTGTGCGGCCGGTGAAGCTGCCCACCCGCGCCATGGAGGAGGGGGGCACCCCCCGCCAGGCGGAGGCAATGCTGAAGCACTACCATGTCTCTCCCGTCCGGCGGCAGCTGGCGATGGACTGCGCCCAGGCCAGTCTCGCCGTAAAGCGGAGCTTACAACCGGAAGAGATCTCGCTGTACGTCGGCATCCCGTTCTGTCCCACCCGCTGCGCCTACTGCTCCTTCATCTCGGCGTCCGGCTCGGCCAACCGGCTCATCCCGGCGTATCTCGACGCCTTGTTCGGGGAGATCGACGCGGCAGGGGAGGCCGCCCGGCGGGCGGGGAAGACGGTGCGGACCGTCTACATCGGCGGCGGAACGCCGACGACGCTGGCCCCTGACCAGCTCAAGGCCCTGCTGGACCGCCTGCACACAGCGTTCGACCTGGCCCCCGGCACGGAGTTCACCGTGGAGGCCGGGCGGCCGGACACCATCACCCGCGAAAAGCTGGAGGCCATCCGGGACGGGGGCGGGAACCGCATCTCCGTGAACCCCCAGACCATGTCGGACCTCGTGCTGGAGACCATCGGCCGGAGCCACCGGGCGGAGGACATCCGGCAGGCCTATGCCCTGGCAAGAGAGGTCGGCGTGGGGGCCATCAACATGGACCTCATCGCCGGGCTCCCGGCGGACACGCCGGCGGGCTTCGCCGCCACGCTGGATGAAGTGATCGGCATGGACCCGGAAAACATCACCGTCCACACCCTGGCCTTGAAAAAGGGCGCAAGGCTGCGCCAGGAAAACGTCCCCCTGCCCAGCGGGGCGGACGTGGCCCACATGCTGGACTTTGCCTGGTCCGCCCTGCGGGCGGCGGGGTACCGGCCCTACTATCTCTACCGGCAGAAATTCATGTCCGGGTCCTTTGAAAACGTGGGCTGGTGCAAGCCCGGCTGGGCAAATGCGTATAATATCTGCATGATGGAGGAGCTGCACACCGTCCTCTCCCTGGGGGCCGGGGGCGTGACCAAGGCCATCGGCGGCAGGACCGTCCGGCGGCTGGCCAACCCCAAGTATCCCCAGGAATATTTGCAGAACGCCGCAGCCATTCAAGCCGAAAAATCCAGCTGGACTTGGTAACCCGATTCCCTGAACCTGATAAAAACACAAGATTTTCGCAAAAATATGACGTTTTGTGCAAAACTTTCTTGACGTGCCTGAAAGGAGGCAGTACAATGTCCTATCAGCTGCAAGAGATCAACCGCCGCATCGACCAGGATGTGAAGGGCTTTTTGGAGGCGTGCGACGCTCAGTACGCCAACAAGGTCAGCCAGGCAGCGGACACCATCCTGAACAATCTCTCGACAAGCCCCATCGTCCTGCTGTCCGGTCCCTCCGGCTCCGGCAAGACCACCACCGCCCTGAAGATCGAGGAAGAGCTGGAAAAGCGGGGTGTGCTGTCCCACACCATCTCCATGGACAACTATTTTAAGACGCTCAACCCCAAGACCGTTCCCCGGACAAAGGACGGCTCCATTGATTTCGAGTCCCCCCTGTGCATGGACATGGACCTGCTCAACGACCACTTTGCCAAGCTCTCCCGCGGGGAGACGATCATCGTGCCCCGGTTCGAGTTTGCCCGCCAGATGCGCAACGACCGCCTGGGCGAGCCGCTGCGCCTGAAGAAGAACGAGATCGCTATCTTCGAGGGCATCCACGCCCTGAACGACGAGTGCGCCGGGCGCAACCCCGACGCCACCTGCCTGTATATCTCCGCCCGCTCCAACGTGCTGGAAGGGGAGGACCTGCGCTTCAAGGGCACCTGGATGCGCCTGACCCGCCGGGCCGTGCGGGACTATAACTTCCGGGGTACCGGCGTAGCCGAGACCCTGGACATGTGGGCCAACGTGCGTCGGGGCGAGAAGCTCTATATCTCCCCCTTCAAGCACCGGGCCAACTACATCTTCGACTCCTCCCTGCCCTATGAGGTGTCGGTGATGAAGAACTACGCCATGCCCCTGCTGGAGGCCGTGCCCCAGGAGAATGTGCGGCGGAAGGAGCTGCTGGAGCTGATCGACGGCTTCCAGGGGTTCCATCCCATTGATCCGGAGCTGGTCCCGCCTGCGTCCCTCATCCGGGAGTTCATCGGCGGCGGCATTTACGACTACTCCTGATCTCTGACCTCACTCCCCCCGCCCTGTCAGGGCCGCAGCCCTCTGCGGCCCGCGCAGGCTGTTATGACTATTATTTAAGGAAGGATGTATTTCCATGTCTGAAGAATGTACCCATGATTGCAGCTCTTGCGGCGCAAGCTGCGACCACAACGCCGAGGCAAAAGACCTCATCGCGCCCCTGAACAAGGACTCTGCCATCAAGCACGTCTACGCCATCATGTCCGGCAAGGGCGGCGTGGGCAAGAGCTCCACCACCGCCTGCCTGGCCTCCGCCATGGCCAAGAAGGGCTACAAGGTCGGCATCATGGACGCCGACATCACCGGCCCCTCCATCCCCACCGCCTTCGGCCTGAACACCCGCGCCGTGGGCGACGGCGAGAGCATCTTCCCGGAGCTCACCACCGGCGGCATCAAAGTCATCTCCCTGAACCTCCTGCTGGAGAACAAGGGCGACCCCGTCATCTGGCGCGGCAGCCTGCTCGGCGGCGTAGTCAAGCAGTTCTGGAGCGACGTGCGCTGGGGCGAGCTGGACTACCTGTTCATCGACATGCCCCCCGGAACCGGCGACGTGCCCCTGACTGTGTTCCAGTCCATCCCCGTGGACGGCATCGTGGTCGTGACCTCTCCCCAGGACCTGGTGTCCCTCATCGTGACCAAGGCCGTTCGTATGGCTGAGATGATGCACAAACCCATCCTGGGCGTGGTCGAGAACTACAGCTACTTCCAGTGCCCCAACTGCGGCGAGAAGCACTATATCTTCGGCAAGAGCAACCTGGAGCAGGTCGCCAAAGACCTGGACGTCAAGGTGCTGGCCCAGATCCCCATGGACCCCGCCATGGCCACCGCCATGGACCAGGGCGCCGTGGAAAGCCTGGAAAAGAACTACCTGGAGCCGGTGGCAGACGCCATCCTGGCCCACGAAAAGGGCTGAGGGCCGCTACAAAAACAACCCCCCGTCTGTCTCCTTGACAACGGGGGGTTGGCTATGCTATGATAAGGCCATAAAGGGACGTCGCTGTGGCGGCGGTTAGCCCAAGGTTATGTCAGGTTTTACGCTGACCGCTTGGATGTCCGCCAAGCGGTCAGCAAGCTTTTATGGCCAGTAAGTAGACCAAGATAGCTATGCATATCAGGAACCGCAGAAATTGCTTTCCGAAGTCTCCCATGCTGCATCACCTCCCTTCTCAGGGAAGTGGCTAACCGCCGTACCACAACGACGTCTTGAAGCCAGTGTAGCATAGGACAGCGAGTTCTGTCAATATCTATCAAATTTTAAGAAGACCGACGGAGTGACCCATGTCATTCCGCCGGTCTTTTTCGTTGATTCTGTTTTCGTATCAATTCTGTTGCCGGTGTCGCTGTGATCCCAGTTACTCGCATAACATCGGCTTGCGAAACTAATATCGAAGCCACAATATCGGAACAGGTTTAACATATGATCTCTTGTCGGTGTGCTGACCTCAAGCCCTACCAATAGGCTTTCAAAGGCCTGTTTTTCATTTTGAAGGACTTTTTTTCTCTGCAAAACCTGTTTCGTGGATAGGCAGTCCATAATTCAGATTGTATAGCGTACCTTGAGCTTCCGCCGCTTAAAAGTAGAGCGTAGCAGTAGCTTTATTAATCTTCATTAATAAAGGTGAATCGTCCCCACCATAACGCCGACTTCTTTTCCAATAACATATTCGGTATCTCTTCTATGTTTCTCAGGGCAATTCTTTCAACTGACACTTGATTACTTTCTTATTTAGCGGTACAATCTTCTTGGACATAGTTTGCTCAATTCTTTCCAAACAGAATTTATAGACTATGTCAATTTTTATACAACTTGCTTTACTTATTTTATGGTAAAACAAATGAAACAATGGAGGAAATAAAAATGGTTTCTATGTTGATTGGTTTAGCTGGAGCTGTAATAGCTTTAGTCGGATGGTTTGGTTTCCAATCTGTTATTTTGTTAGCTATTGGAACCGTGCTGTACATTATTGAAACAATGATAGAGTGGAAGTCACTCAATCTTGGAGCTAAAGTGGTTGACCTCATCGTGTTTGGGATCGGAAGTATAGTCTCTGCCTTTCTTACGTCTTCTCCCTGGTATGTTGGAGGTATGATTGCCCTAGCGTTCTATAGCTTAATTACTGGCATTATAGGCTTGATCGTTACACTTAAATTCTCTTCCTAATAGGTCTAAAATCTGAGGTACTTGAAGACATTACCAGATTTGATTAAGCAATGACTCTCTCCAACTTATTGTAATTGTATCTTAGCATAGTAGCGATGGATGGGTCAATCATTACTAGCAGAGGAACGGCATATTTACAGTGCGTACAGAAGGGGAAGCGTCTGGAACGGGGAGAGGTAGCACAACTGCGAAAGCAAGGCCTGATTGAAGGGCGCTCACCGCATCTCTTTGTCTCGGCCTCGATCGCAGAAACGCTCGGTCAAAAAGCGCAGTACATCAAAAATAAAGGTTTTGACGACCAGTACTATAAAAAATTGATCTTAGACTACCTCAAAACATGGGGAAAAGGGAAACGCTCTGACTTCAACCACCTCTTGCTTGATAAGCTTCCGGATTCCTTGAGCGACAGCCAAAAGAAAAATAAAATACGAAATCTTCTGGCTTCTCTACGAGCGGCAGAACTCATTGAAACAGATTCCCCAAACCATCAGATATCACACTGGGTCTTGACTAAACGAGGGAAGGAAAAATAATTTATCCAAGCTTTTATCCAAGCTCTATCCAAGCTACCCGTCAATTCATAAAATAGGAGAAGCACACATGAAACTCATATCCTGGAACGTCAACGGCCTGCGGGCTTGTGTGAAAAAAGATTTTATGGCGTCGTTCGCCGCCCTGGACGCGGACATCTTCTGCGTGCAGGAGACCAAGCTCCAGCACCACGCCGGGCAGATCGACCTGGACCTGCCGGGGTACCATCAGTTTTGGAACAGCGCAGAGAAGAAGGGGTATTCCGGCGTAGCCATCTTTACCAAGGTCGAGCCGCTCTCTGTGACCTACGGTCTGGGGCTGGAGGAGCACGACCACGAGGGGCGGGTCATTACCGCCGAATTTGAGAGCTTTTATCTCGTCTGCTGCTACACCCCCAACTCCCAGGACGGCCTGAAACGGCTGGACTACCGCATGACCTGGGAGGATGCGTTCCGGGCGCATTTGCAGGCGCTGGACGAGAAGAAGCCCGTCGTGCTCTGCGGCGATCTGAACGTCGCCCACAAGGAGATCGACCTGAAAAATCCCAAGACCAACCGCCGCAACCCCGGCTTCACGGATGAAGAGCGGGGAAAGATGACGGCCCTGCTGGGGGCAGGCTTCACCGACACCTTCCGCGCCAAATATCCCGATCTAGAGGGGGCCTACTCCTGGTGGAGCTACCGTTTCCACGCCAGAGAGAAGAACGTGGGGTGGCGCATCGACTACTTCATCGTGTCCGACCGCCTAGCCCCCCGCATCCAGGAGGCCGCCATCCACAGCGAGATCTTCGGCAGCGACCACTGCCCGGTGGAGCTGCAGCTGGATGTATAAGGCATATCATCTCGTTTTCTGCATATCCTAATTGGGGAGATCGAACGTACTTTTTATGGCTCTGACGGCTTGACTTTTGGGTTTTCTCTGCTATAATAAATACGCTATCGATTTACCAGTTCGTCCTCCGGTGTCCTTCGGGCCCGGGGGCTTTTTTATGGTTGAGGTGAGACCAATGATCGACAAAACCTATCGTACCGTTGCCCAGCTCATAGACATCTTACGCAGCCGAGGCATGGTGATCGAAGATGGTGCTCCGCATGACACCGCCATGCGGATTCTTGAAACAGAAAACTATTATAACATCGTAAACGGATACAAGGACTTGTTTCTTTCTCCTGAGTCGGCTCCTTCTCAGGAACACTATCGGAACGGGACTACCTTTGAGGAACTGTACGCACTTTACCAGTTCGACCGTGACATCCGGCATATTTATCTCAAATATCTCTTGAAGGTGGAAAATACCTTCAAATCCGTACTTGCCCATGAATTTTCTGCTTTATATGGACATGACAACTACTTAAAGCTAGAAAACTTTGATGCTGTTCCAGATAACATCAGTTCTATCATCAAGCTGTTTGGAGACATCCAGCAGGAGACGGCGCGGCAAATGAGCAAGCATCATCAGGCCGTCACACATTATTTATCGGAGTATGGCTATATTCCCTTATGGGTCTTGGTGAACGTCCTGACCTTTGGCAAGGTCACGATGTTTTATAAACTGATGAAACCGCAGGATAAGCAGAATATCGCCCGAAAATTTCATGTGGATGCAAAAGAACTGCACAAGTACATGAGTTTATGCGGTCTGGCCCGCAATCAGTGCGCCCATGACGAGCGTTTTTTTGACCTGAAATTCCGTTGGCATCTGCACACCCGTAGCATTGCAAATTTCAGTTGCCTGGGATTGGAGCGAGACCAGAGTGGTTCCTATCCTTCCGGCACCAATGATGTGTACGCCATTGGCATCGTCTTCGCCAGGCTCTTAGGCACAGCGGATACCGCAGAGTTTATTGCTTCTATGTCTGCGGCATTTTCCAAATTAGAACAACAGCTGCACACCATCTCGATCAAAGATGTCATGCGCATCATGGGCTATCCCGCTGCGTGGGAACGTCTGCAACAACTCGCACGTTGAGTCATCCAAAACGGGGAGCACCTACCCACACGGGCAGGTGCTCCCTTGTTTTGCTCTGTTTTGCTCTGTCTGGAACGCTCGCTTATGCCTCGTCTTCGACAGGCGTCTCTTCCATGCGGGTGACGGCGATGGAGAGGTCGTCAAGCTGCTTGTCGTCCACCACGTCGGGGCAGTTCATCATGAGGTCCGAGGCGTTCTGGACCTTGGGGAAGGCGATGACGTCGCGGATGGAGGAGGCGCCGGTCATGAGCATGACCAGACGGTCCAGGCCGTAGGCCAGGCCGCCGTGGGGGGGTGCGCCGTACTGGAAGGCGTTGACCAGATGGCCGAAGCGCTCCTGAATGTCCTCGTCGGAGATGCCCAGAGCCTCGAAGGCCTTGGTCTGCATTTCCGGGGTGTTGATCCGGATGGAGCCGCCGCCCAGCTCGGTGCCGTTGAGGACGATGTCATAGGCGCGGGCGCGGCAGCCGGCCTTGTCGGTGAGCATCTTGTCCTCGTCCTCCAGCATGGGGGCGGTGAAGGGGTGGTGCATGGCCTGGTAGCGGCCCTCTTCCTCGGACCACTCGAACATGGGGAACTCGGTGACCCACAGGAACTTGAAGTCGTTGGGGTCCAGGATGCCCAGCTGCTTGGCGCATTCGATCCGAAGAGCGCCCAGGGAGGCGAAGACCACCTCGTCCTTAGCGTCGCCGACGATGAGGATCAGGTCGCCGTCCTTGGCACCGGCCCGCTCCAGAATGGCGGCGTTCTCCTCGTCGGTCAGGAACTTCTGGTAGGAAGACGTGACCTTGCCGTCCAACATTCTGGCCCAGGCCAGGCCCTTGGCCTTGTAGGTCTTGACGAACTCGCCCAGCTTGTCGATCTTCTTCCGGGGGAAGTCCTTGGCGTGGCCGTTCACGTTAATGAGACGGACGGAGCCGCCGGCCTTGACCGGCTCGGCAAAGACGCCGAAGCCGCAGTCCTTCACCAGGTCGGAGATGTCCTGCAGCTCAAAGCCGAAGCGCATGTCGGGCTTATCGGAACCGAAGCGGTCCATGGCCTCCCGCCAGGGCATCCGCAGGAAGGGGGTCTGCACGTCCACGTCCAGCACTTCCTTGAAGACGCGCTTCAGGAAGCCCTCCTGGATGGTCTGGATCTGCTCCTCGTCCAGGAAGGACATCTCCAGGTCGATCTGGGTGAACTCCGGCTGACGGTCGGCCCGCAGGTCCTCGTCCCGGAAGCAGCGGGCGATCTGGAAGTAGCGATCAAAGCCGGAGAGCATGAGCAGCTGCTTATACTGCTGGGGAGACTGGGGCAGGGCATAGAACTTGCCGGGGTGGACGCGGGAGGGGACCAGATAGTCGCGGGCACCCTCCGGGGTGGACTTGGTCAGGATGGGCGTCTCGATCTCCAAAAAGCCCTGCTCGTCGAAGTAGTCCCGGCAGATCTTTACGATCTTGTGGCGCAGGGCGATCATGCGCTGCATGTCGGGGCGGCGCAGGTCCAGGTAGCGGTACTTCAGGCGGGTCACGTCCTTGACATCGGAGTTCTCCACGATCTCGAAGGGGGGCGTCTCGGCCTTGGCCAGCAGGCGCAGCTCCGTGACCTTCACCTCAATGTCGCCGGTGGGCAGGTCGGGGTTCTTGGACTCCCGCTCCCGGACCAGACCCTTGGCGGCGATGACATACTCGCCGCGCAGAGAGGCGGCTTTCTCGAAAATATCACGGGGGGTGCTGTCGTCAAAGGACAGCTGCAACAGCCCGGTGCGGTCCCGCAGGTCCACAAAGATCAGGCCGCCTAAGTTCCGCTGGCGCTGGACCCAGCCGCAGACGGAGATCTCCTGGCCTACGTTGGCCGCAGAGAAGGTGCCGCAGTAGTCGGTGCGGCGGAAGTTCTGTAAATTGTCCATGGTTCGTTTCACTCCAAATGTCAGTTTTGGCTCCCTGGGCGGGAGAGAAATTCCTGCTGTACAGTGTACTCCTGTTTCCCGGTTCTGTCCAGTCAGACCTTCCCATTCAAACCTGTCCCAGCAGCAAGGCCAGCAGGGAAGACTGGAAGGCTTCGTAATTCTTGAGCTGGACCGTGCGGGTCTTGACGCCCTTCACGTCCATGGCCCGGTCGCCGCAGAAGCTGAAGATGTAGTCCGCCCCGTTTTGCTCAAAGGTCAGGGTGGTCACATAGTCCAGGGTGGTGGTGCGGACGGTCGTGTTCAGGTACAGCGGGAGGTACTTCCGGCTCTCCAGCCGGTCGATGAGTTCCGTGTAGATGGGGTCGGTGGGGGAGAGGGTGAAGGTGTGGTCCTCCCCGCGCTTGCCCCTGGCCCCTTCCAGCTGGACGGTCACCGCCGTCACCTGGTCGGGGTCAAAGCCCTTGCCCATGGCCTGGGAAAAGCTCTTGGGCAGGAAGAAGTAGCAGCCCAGAATCATGAGGACCGCCAGTTCCACCAGGGCGATCTTGTGTTTTAAGGATAGCTGTTTCATATCCGTTCCTCACGGCTCGGCCTGCGTCAGCAGGAAGTCCAGTATTTTCTGCTGGCTGTCTTGGCCGCCAGAAATTTGATAGGTCTTGGGGCTGCCCGTGACCCCGGCGTGGATGAGCTTGCCGCCCTGGAAGGCATACTCCCAGGTCTGGTCCCCGCTGCCGGTGAAGGTCAGGGTCACGGCGTAGTCCAGAGCGCCGCTGTCGTCGCTGGTAAAGGTGCGGGAGTAAGACGGCTCCTGGAGCAGGGAGATGAGGTCTAAATAGCCCTGGTCCCCGGCGGCGAAGTCTGTCGTCATGATTTCATCGGCCCCGGTCACAGTGGCGGTGATCTCCGTCACGTCGGCCTGGGTATAGCCGCTGCCCATAATATCCTCTAAGCTCTTGCCCCGCAGAAACACCAGCATCACCACGACCAAAATGGCGATGAGGATGAGGCCCACGGCCCCCTCGCGCTTCATTTTCATGGCGCGTCCCTCCTTAGTCCTTCTCGCGGATGGGCTTGCCGGCGGCCCGCTGGGCCATGGCATCGGCGATGGTCTGGACGGCCTCGGCAGGGGAGAGGGCCTGCTGGTCGCCGGTGGTCATGTCCTTGATCTTGACCACGCCGCTCTTGATCTCATCCTCGCCCAGGAAGACCACATAGGGGATCTTCAGCTTGTCGGCGTAGCTCATCTTGCCCTTGAACTTCTTCTGCTCCCCGTAGACCTGGGCGCGGACGCCGACCTGACGCAGCTGCGTGGCGAAGGCGATGGCGGCGGAGAGGTCCTCGGTCATGGGCAAGATCAGGGCGTCGGCGGGAGCCGTCACCAGGTCATCGTTGAGATAGCCCTGCTCGCCCAGGACGTAGAACAGGCGGGTCAGGCCGATGGAGATGCCCACGCCGGGGAGCTTTTTGTCCGTGTAATACTCGGCCAGATTGTCGTAGCGGCCGCCGGAGCAGATGGAGCCGATCTCCGGGTGATCCAGCATGACCGTCTCATAGACGGTGCCGGTGTAGTAGTCCAGGCCGCGGGCGATGGTCAGGTCCACAGCGAAGTGGTCGGCGGGAACGCCGAAGGAGCCCAGATACTTCACCACCGTGCCCAGCTCGTCCAGGCCCAGGTCGAAGATGGGGTCACGGCCCCGGTAGCCCTCCAGGGCGGCCAGGACTTCCTCGTTCTCGCCGGTGATGGCGATGAACTTCAAAATTTCATCCGCCGCAGCCTCGGCCACGCCGCCCTCGATGAGCAGGGCGCGGACCTTTTCCGGGCCGATCTTATCCAGCTTGTCCACCGTCCGCATGATCTCGCCGGACTGCTCGGCCAGGCCCTGCATGGCGTAGAAGCCGGTCAAGATCTTCCGGTTGTTCACGCGGATCTTGAACCGCTCCAGGCCCAGGGAGGTGAAGGCCTGGTAGATGATGGCGGGGATCTCGGCCTCGTTGGAGATGTCGAGCTTGCCGTCGCCGATCACGTCGATGTCACACTGATAAAACTCGCGGAACCGGCCCCGCTGGGCGCGCTCGCCCCGGTAGACCTTGCCGATCTGATAGCGGCGGAAGGGGAAGGCCAGGTCGGCGTAGTGCAGGGCGACGTACTTGGCCAGGGGGACCGTCAAGTCAAAGCGCAGGGCCAGGTCGCTGTCGCCCTTGGTGAAGCGGTAGATCTGCTTCTCCGTCTCGCCGCCGCCCTTGGCCAGCAGGATCTCGGCCGACTCGATGATGGGGGTGTCGAGGGGGGTGAAGCCGTACAGGCTGTACGTAGTGCGGAGCTTTTCCAGCATCCGCTCAAACTGCGTCTGCGGGGCAGGCAGCAGTTCCATAAAACCGGATAACGTCCGGGGTTTGATGCGTTCCATGGGTATGACCTCCAATGTTATGATGGGAAGAAAAATGCGTCTTCGTCCCTGGCCGGAACGAGGACGCATTTGGGCTTACTTGGACAAAGCTCTCCGGCACTCACACAGTGACCGGCTTGAGAGAAGGATTGATGATCTCTCTCCAATCCAGGTCGCCGCGCTCCAGGCCGTGGATCAGGATCTCTGCCGTGGCTGCGTTGGTGGCGAAAGGAATGTTATACTGGTCGCACATCTGGTTGATGTACTTCAGGTCGGGGTCCAGGTCGCTGGACTGGGGGTCGGAGAAAAACAGGACCATGTCGATCTCATTGTAGGCGATCCGGGCACCGATCTGCTGGCTGCCGCCGTGGGCGTGGGACAGGAACAGACGAACGGGCAAACCGGTGGCCTCCGCAACAAGACGGCCGGTGGTGTTCGTGGCGCATACGGTGTGCTTGGAGAGCACCCCGCAGTAAGCGATACAGAACTGGACCATCAGCTCTTTCTTGTGGTCGTGACTCATCAAGGCAATATTCATTCTTGGCTCATCCTTTCGCATTGGGTACAGCTGCCGCCGCCCGAATGGGGGCGAGGCAAGACCCGAAAATAGGGGTGGAGAAAGTTGGCGGTGGTCCCCCCGGCCGTTCTCTTGGGTGTTGTTTTTTAGCGGATCCGCATGAGCGGCACCGTCTGCCCCAGCAGGCGGCGGGCGATGTTGCCGTAGGCCTGGGCTGCACCCCGCTGGGTGAACTGGGCCACGGGCTGGCCGCTGCTGGCCGCCAGGATCACGTTGGCATCCTCCGGCACCAGGCCCAGCAGGGGAAGCCCCGCCGTATCCATGGCGTCGTCGATGGTCACCCCCTGCCGCCGGAGCAGGCGGGGGCGGACCCGGTTGACCACCAAATGGGCCGTCTCGATGCGGCCCAGCTGGCTCACCACCCGTTGGGCATCCCGCAGGGAGGAGGGGTCGCTGACCGCCACCACGATGGCCCGGTCTGCCGCGCAGGTGGCCAAACGGAACCCTGCGCCCAGACCGGCTGGGGAGTCGATGAGGATCTCATCATACCTCTCCCTGGCTTCCGCCAACAAAGCGCGGAAGCCCGCCTCGCCGGAGAAATCCTCCGGCAGGGTGAGCGGTGCGGTGAGTAAAAACAAACCAGAGACGGAAGGGTGGGGCGCAACGGCTCTCGCCAGGGGACACCGGCCGGCCATCACGTCGCTGAAATCCATCAGCGCCGCGTCGGTCATGCCGAGGGTAATGTCCAGGTTCCGCAGGCCCACGTCGGCGTCGATGCAAAGCACCTGACGCCCTTGCAGGGCCAGAGCGGCCCCGATCCCCCCCGTGAGAGAGGTCTTTCCCGTGCCGCCTTTTCCGGATGTGATGACGATGACGCTGCCCACAACCATTCCTCCTGAAACTTCTGCTCCATTGTACCATAAAGCCAAGATGTGTGCAACACTTTTTTGTGCAAACACACTAAATTTTTGATTCTTTGATCTTCGTCCACTTTCTGGGGTAGGCCTTGGGGGTGGGCCGGGGCTTTGCCACGGTGACGATACGGTGCCAGATGTCGGTCCCCGGCACCTGATAGTCCATGACAAAGGGCTTGTCGCCCCCCAGGGTTTGGATGATCGGCTCGGCGGCTTCGATCTCCTCGTCGGTCTTGTTGCTCTTCATGGCGAGGAAGAGGCCGCCGGGCTTCACATAGGGGATACATAATTCTGCCAGCATGGGCATGGACGCCAGGGCGCGGGAGACCGCTACGTCGTACTGCTCCCGGTGGGTCTTCTGGCGGGCCGTCTCCTCGGCGCGGCCTTTGAGACAGACCACGTCATGCAGGCCCAGTTCCTCGCAGACTTCCTGGAGCCAGTCGATGCGCTTGCCCAGGCTGTCCAACAGGGTCAGCTGGATGCTGGGGTCCAAGATCTTCAGGACCAGGCCGGGAAACCCGCCGCCGGTGCCCACGTCGATGACCTTGCGCCCGTGCAATGTCTTGCTAGGCAGGAGAGAGGCGCTGTCCAGGAAGTGGAGCCGCGCCACCTCGCAGGGGTCTGTGATGGCGGTGAGATTCATCACCTGGTTTTTCTCCAGCAGGCGGTCGCCGTACAGGGCCAGCCGCTCCACCGCGTCGGGGGGATACGTCAGGCCCAGGCGGTCGAGCCCCTGGCGAAGGATTTCCAATGCTTGTTCCGTCATAGCGTGGGCACCTCAGAATAATAGGATTTTGCCGCTGGCAAAGGCATAGGTGTACATGATGACCAGAAAGACCATAAAGGCCACGCCCAGCCAGGCCTTGATGCGCGTGCTCTTTTTATAGGGCTCGTAGGCGGGCTTGTCCTCGCGGGTCGGCTCCTGGCCGGTGGGCTCCTCCGGGGTGGGGGAGGGGGTGGTGTTCTGTTCCGGTTCCATGGGATGAACTCCTTACTTCTTCTGCTCCTTCAGCAGGTCGCGGATCTCGGTCAGCAGGACCTCTTCCTGGGAGGGTTCGGGGGGCGCTTCCTCGGCGGCCTCCTTCTCCTTGTGCAGGGCGGCTTCCATCTTGTCCTTGGCGCTGTTCATGGCCTTGATGACCAGGAAGACCACCAGGGCCACCAGGAGGAAGTCGATGATGGTGCCGATGAACGTCCCGATGCCGAGGGTGATGCCCTCGGTGATGATGTTCCCGGCCTCGTCCACGACCTCAGGGCGCAGGGTGATGTTCAGAGAAGTGGCATCGGCCGAGCCGATGAAATAGCTGATGGCGGGCATGACCACGTCGTTGACCAGGGAGGTCGTGATCTTGCCAAAGGCGGTGGCGATGATGACACCGACGGCCATATCGATCACGTTGCCGCGGCTGATGAACGCCTTAAACTCACCGATCAGGCCACGGGCCTTTTTGGTGACGCTTTTGCTCTCGTTAGACATAGCGATTCTCCATTCTCGTTCTCTATTTAATGCTTGCCTCGCCTTTTGAGGGCGCTGGCCGCAAAGCGGTCTGAGCGGGTCTTATTTCTTGCTGATGACTTCCAGACCGCCCAGGTACTTCTGGAGGACCTCAGGGACTTTGATGCTGCCGTCCTTGAGCTGGTTCTGCTCGACCATGGCGGGGAAGATGCGGCTGGTGGCCAGACCGGAGCCGTTCAGGGTATGGACGAACTCAGGCTTGCCGGTGGCCTCGCGGCGGAAGCGGGTGTTGCCGCGGCGGGCCTGGTAGTCTCTGGCGTTGGAGACGGAGGAGACTTCCTTATAGCCCTGCATGGAGGGGATCTGGATCTCGATGTCGTAGGTCCGGGCCATGGAAGCGGAGCAGTCGCCCGCAGCCAGCTTCACGGTGCGGAAGTGGAAGCCCAGGCCCTTGACCAGGTTCTCGGCCTTGGCGACCAGCTCGTCGAAGGCATCGTCAGAGTCCTCCGGGCGGGTGAACTGGAACATCTCGACCTTGTTGAACTGGTGGCCGCGGACCATGCCGCGCTCCTCGGCGCGGGCGGACCCGGCCTCCCGGCGGAAGCAGGGGGTGTAGGCGAAGAACTTCTTGGGCAGGTCTGCCTCGGAGAGGATCTCATCACGGTACACGCTGGCCAGAGCAGCCTCGGCGGTGGGCAGCATGTAGTGGGTGCGGTCGTCGGTGGGGTTCTGGATCTTATAGACCTCATCGGCGAACTTGGGGAACTGGCCGGCGGTCTCGCCACACTGGTACTCCAGCATGTGGGGGGGCAGAATAAACTCATAGCCATCGGCCAGGTGGCAGTCGATGAAGTAGTTCAGCAGCGCCCACTCCAGGCGGGCGCCCATGCCGGTGTACATCCAGAAGCCGGACCCGGCCAGCTTCACGCCGCGGGGGTAGTCGATGAGGCCCAGGTCGGTGCAGAGGTCCACATGGTGCTTCGGCTCGAAGTCGAACTTGTGGGGCTCGCCGAAGTAGCGCAGAGGCTCGTTGTTCTCCTTGCCGCCGGGCTTGAGGTCGTCGTCGGGCAGGTTGGGCAGGGAGAGCATCAAGGTGCGGTACTCGCCCTCGATGCTGCGCAGCTTCTCGTCGTTGGCGGCGATCTGGGCCTTCAGCTCGCCCATGCGCTGGAAGACGGGGGCAGTGTCCTCGCCGGCCTTCTTCAGCTGGGGAATGGTCTTGGAGACCTTGTTCTGCTCGGCTTTCATCTGCTCGGTGGCAAAGATGGTGTCCCGGCGGACCTTGTCCAGCTCCAGGATGCGGTCGACTTCTTGGTCGCAGTCGACCTCCTTGGCCCGCAGACCAGCCTTGACTTTTTCCGGGTCGTCCTTAATTCGTTTGATGTCCAGCATTGTTTTCACCTCATGATAAATTTGCTCAAGCCTGTGTTTCACGTGAAACACAGAGGATTCTTAAAACAGCATCGCGTAAATGCTCCGATATGCTTCTGCCGGGGCGGTGCCGCCCTCGACCACGGACTCTGTGGGCAGGCTGCTCTCCAGTCCCGTTTTCTCAAATTCCTCCACCAGCGTTCTGGCTTCGGGGTAAGACGTGCGGACCGCCGCCTCGATCCGGCGGAGCCACTCCAGAGCCTGGGCCTGCTTCTCGGTCTTCTCCAGCTGGGCTTGCAGATCCTCCGCCTGGTCCTCTTTTTCCTTCAGCTCGTATTGGAGCTTCTGGTTCTCCATCTGCAAGTCCGCCACATCCTGGCTGACGGAGATGGATTGGTTCAGGTCTTGCAGCGCCAAGTGGTTCCGCTGCTGCATCACGAAGGAGATCAGCAGCAGGAGCAGCGCCACGCAGAACATCACCGTGAGATAGACCTTCACGGGGCGGCTGCGGCTCTTCTCGTCTTTGGGAGGAGGGTCCATCTGCTGGGGCGGTTCGGGGTTGGCCGCCTGCTTCGGGTCCTCCGGCGGGGTCTGGACGGCGTCCGTTTCGTTTTTTTCTTCTTCGGGGGTCATGGTTCGGCGCGTCCCTCCTTTCTGGCTTCCAGGGTGGCCAGGGCCTGCATGAGCAGCTCCAGGTCCTCCTGGTCGTAGTATTCCAGGGCGATCTTGCCTTTTTTCTTTCCCTGGGAGATGGTTACTTTTCGCCCCAGGTCGGCGGTGAGCTTGCGTTCGGCCTCCTGAAAATAGATCTTCAAGGGGGCGTCCTCTTTTGGCTCGTCCGGCTGATTCATCTGGTGGAGGATGCGGCGGATGCGTTCCTCCGTCTCCCGGACGGACCAGTGGTGGGCCATGATCTCCTCGGCAAAGGCGATCTGCTCCTCCGGCGTAGGCAGGGAGAGCAGCGCCCGGCCGTGCCCGGCGGAGAGGTTGCCCTGCTCGATGAGCCACTGGACCTCCTGTGGGAGGGCCAAAAGGCGCATGGCGTTGGCGACGGCGGGACGGGATCTGCTCACCCGCTGGGCGGCTTCCTCCTGGGTCAGGCCGTAGTCCTCGATGAGGGAGCGGTAGCCTGCGGCTTCCTCCATGGGGTTCAAGTCCTCCCGCTGGAGGTTTTCGATCAGGCCCAGCTCCATGACCATGCGGTCGTCGGCCTCGATGACGATGGCCGGGACCTCGGCAAGGCCCGCCATGCGGGCGGCCCGCCAGCGGCGTTCTCCGGCGATGATCTGGTAGTAGCCTGAGGAGAGCCGCCGGACGGTGAGCGGCTGGATGATGCCGTGCTGGCGAATGGACTCCGCCAGGCCCGCCAGGGCTTCTTCGTCAAAATGCTTTCTGGGCTGGTTCAGGCCGGGTTCGATCTGGGCGACCGGAATGGTCACCGAGCCGCCGGCCTGGTCCTGGAGGGTGGTGTCCCCCCACAGGGCGTCCAGCCCTTTTCCTAAGGCCATGGGATCACCCTTCCTTTCTCGGCAGAGGGTTGCGCTCTAAGATCTCCTCTGTCAGCTGTTTGTAGGCCACGGACCCGCGGGAGGACCCGTCGTAATGGTTCACCGGCTTGCCGTGGCTGGGGGCCTCGGACAGGCGGACATTCCGGGGAATGACCGTGGCAAAGACTTTGCCGGGGAAGTGGCGCTTGACCTCCTCCGCCACCTGCATGGAGAGGTTGGTGCGGCCGTCGTACATGGTCAGCAGCAAGCCCTCCAGCTCAATGCCCGGATTCAGGCGGCGCTTGACCACCCGAACGGTCGAGAGCAGGTCGCTCAGCCCTTCCAGGGCATAGTATTCACACTGGACCGGCACCAGCACCGTGTCCGCCGCACACAGACAATTTAAGGTCAGCAGCTCCAGGGAAGGGGGACAGTCGATGAGCACGAAATCATAGTTGCCGGCCACTTTGCCCAGAGCCTCTTTTAACAAATATTCCCGCCGATCCATGCCGATCAGCTCCACCGACGCCCCGGCCAGGGCCTTGTTGGCGGGCAGCACGTCGGCGTATTTCGTGTGGACGATGGCCTTCTCCACGGACGCACCGTTGATGAGCACGTCGTAGATGGTGGGGAACACCGCCCCCTTGTCCACGCCAAACCCGGAGGTGGCGTTGCCCTGGGGGTCAAAGTCACAGACCAGCACCCTGGCCCCGGCGGCCTGGAGACAGGAACCCAGGCTCACGCAGCTGGTGGTCTTGCCCACGCCGCCTTTTTGGTTGACAAAGGCGATGGTTTTTGCCATGGTGGGGCCTCCTTTTCAATGGAATGTAAAGATTATACCCCATCTATGGCACGCTTGCAAGGGATTTCCCAGGGAAAGTCACAGGCTTTGTCTCTCAAATCTCGGCATGTTTCACGTGAAACAAAAACTTGGAAACGCAGAAAAAGGACCGGATGTTTCACGTGAAACATCCGGCCAAAAAGAAGAGAAAGGATCATGGATTCAAACGCGGACTTCAACCGGCAGGCGGTCGGGCTCGCGGGATCCGTATGGTGAGCAGGAGGTCTTCGCCCTCCTCGGCCCGGTGGCATTTGGCGTCCACCCCCGCCGAACGCATCACGGCCAGGCTGTGGTCCAAGGAATTCAGGAAGAAGCGGATGTCCCGGATGAGCAGGGGACGGCGGTTCTTCTTCTCCTTGGGCGCTTCGGTCTGCAAGACCTCCTCGACGTAGCGCTCGGTGCGGGCGACGGTCCAGCCCTCCTGGACCAGCAGGGCGGCGGCCTCCTGCTGGGCCTCGGCGGTGGGCAGGCGGAGCAGGGCGCGGGCGTGGCGCTCCGTAAACCCGTTTTTCCGGAGCAGCGACAGCACGTCCTGGGGCAGGCGGAGCAGCCGCAGCTTGTTGGCCACGGCGGACTGGGATTTGCCCACCTTCGCCGCGGCTTCCTCCTGAGACAGGCCGTACACCGTTGTCAGGCGCTCCAGCGCCTTGGCCTCCTCCCAGAAGTCCAGGTCCCGCCGCTGGAGGTTTTCGATCAGGGAGAGCAGACAGGAGCTCTCCCTGGAAACCTCCAGCACCAAGCAGGGGACCTGCTCCAGGCCACAGATCATGGCCGCCCGCAGCCGCCGCTCTCCGGCGATGAGTTCATAGCGTCCGCCGCCCTTCCGCCGGACGGACAGGGGCTGTAAGATCCCGTGGGCGCGGATGCTGTCCGCCAACTCGCTCAGCCCATCGGGATCAAAGTAACGACGGGGCTGGTCGGGGTTGGGGGAGATGTACTCCGGGGCGATCATGGTCACCCGTGTGCTTTCCAGCAGTCCACGGCGATATAGTACCGGCATTTCTCTGGCCTCCTTTCTGGGAACACCCAGAGTTTACCATTTTCTGGAAGACCTTTTCTTGGGAACGGCGTCGAGGGGGAAATATTTTTATGGCGTGCATCAGGTCATTCCGGGTCATTTCTCGGAAGAAGCTGATATTCCGCCGTCTCCAAGTTCTTCATGGCCACTTGCAGCATCTGGTAAAGCTGCTCCTCCTGCTCTGTCGTCAGGCCATGGAGCAGGCAGCTGCCAGTCTGGATGCCGTTGCGCAGCAGGATCGATCCGGTGCGCCAGCCCGCCTGCGTGGGGGACACCACCTGGTAACGGCCATCCTCCTTGGACTTGCGGGTCTGCACCAAGCCCTTGCTCTCCATCCGTTGGACGATGCCGCGGGCGGTCTGATGGGTCACACCCAGATGATCTTTCAGGTCGTTGATAACGGCGTCTTTCCGATCCAGAAAAAACAGCAGGCTGTCGGCCTGCTCTGTGGTCAGGCCCAGCTCTTTGACGTGGCGGTCCCGGTTTTTTACAATCCGGTTAGCCAGGCGCAGAATGAGCCGGGCTAAGGTATATTCCTTGTTCTGTTCCATTTCTTCGTCTTCCCCTCACTTCTCCCGGCCCAGCATAGGCCTTCAGTAGTGCCCCTATCATACGCCGCTTCCCACCTCCTGTCACATGAAAAAAATGTTCAAAATATGAAAAAAAGTAAAAAAAGGGCTTGACACTCCCCCTGAGATTGTGCTAAAGTAAAAGGCGAACAGAAAAGGTATGTGTTTCTAAGATATACAGCGTGCTTTATTTTCTCCGCAGACGGTTCGTCTCGTGGTTCTTCTTTTGGTACGATATACAGTATGCTGTGTACTTTACCGCCGTTCCTGTCCTGCCTTATCTTTTTCAGTCCTGTTATTTGTCAGACTTTATATTCGTAGGAGGTAACGAATTATGTCAAGAATCTTAACAGAAGAACAGCAGCATTGGTGTGATGTCATCGGTGAGTTCGCAAAGAAAGAGATCGAGCCCATCATGCTGGACTGGGACAAAGTTACCGATCCCTCCAAGGCCATTCCCTTTGATGCCTATGCCAAGGCATTCAAGCTGGGCCTGAACGCCTTTGAGATCCCCAAGGAATACGGCGGCAGCAAGGTCGACCTGGCCACAGCTGCGGTGATGTATGAAGAGATGGGATACTATGACGGCAACTTCGCCTCCGTCATGCAGACCACCAACCTGGCCTTGAAGCCCGTCCTGATCGGCGGCACCCCGGAGCAGGTTCAGTATTTCTCTAAGCACATCCTGGAAGGGAAAGGCTACGCCTGCTTCTGCTTGACCGAGCCGCAATCCGGTTCGGATGCATCCAACGTCAAGACTACCGCTGTCAAGGATGGCGATGAATGGGTCATCAACGGCGAGAAGTGCTTCATCACCAACGGCGGTGAAGCAGACATCGCCTGCGTCTTTGCCATGACCGACCCCTCCAAGGGCACAAAGGGTATTTCCGCTTTCATGGTCCCCACGAATCTGCCTGGTTTCTCCGTAACCAAGTATGAAGATAAGTGCGGTTTCCGCGCCATCTCCACTTGCGCCTTGAAGTTCGATCACGTCCGTGTTCCTGCCAGCAACCTGGTGGGTGAGGAAGGCAAGGGTTATATCTATGCCATGAAGACCTTGGATAAGTCCCGTGCCTGTGTGGGCGCATTGGCCGTCGGTATTGCCCGCCGGGCCTTGGACGAAGCCATTGCTTTCGTAAAGGAAAGAGTCACCTTCGGTGCTCCCGTCTCCAAGCGGCAGGGCATCCAGTGGATGATTGCTGACATGGCCACCAAGATCGAGGCCTCCCGTCAGCTGGTGATCCACGCCAATGACCTGCAAAGCAAGGGCCTGCCTTTCTCCAAGGAAGCTGCTATGGCCAAGATGTTCGCCACCCAGAGCGCCATGGAAGTCTGCACCGACGCCGTGCAGCTGATGGGCGGCAAGGGCTACATGAAGGAAGGCTGCGTTGAGAAGTGCTTCCGCGACATCAAGGCTTACTGCATCTTCGAGGGTACCAACCAGATCCAGAAAATGGTCATCTCCGGCGCGGTCCTGTCCGGCCACGGTCATTGATCGCTACCTCACATTAGCAACCACACATTGTATTCTACCTCGCTTCATATTTCCCCGAGTCGGATTCCTGTCCGGCTCGGGGCTTTTTTCTACCCGAATCGTTTACACAGAAAACCCCACCCCCGGCCGGTCAGGTCGGGGGTGGGGAAACAAGTCAAGTGTAAATAAAGTAGAGAGGCGCAGGAAAATTACCGCTTGTTGGACTTTCTCCAGATGCCCATCTTCTCAGCGTCCTTGATCAGCTCGTCGCGGAACTGGGGATGTGCGATGGAGATGATCTGCTCGGCACGCTGCCAGGTGTTCAGACCCTTCAGGTTGATCATGCCGTACTCGGTGACCAGGTACTGGACGGTGGAACGGGGGTCGGTGCAGATGGAGCCGTTGGTCAGGGTGGGGACGATACGGGACTTCAGCTGGCCGTCCTTGCCCTTCATGGCGGAGGACAGGCAGATGAAGGACTTACCGCCCTTGGACAGGTAAGCGCCCATGACGAAGTCCAGCTGACCGCCGGTGCCGGAGATGTGCTTGATGCCGGCGGACTCGGCGTTCACCTGGCCGAACAGGTCCAGGTCGACGATGTTGTTGATGGAGATGAACTTATCCAGCTGGGAGATGACGTGGACGTCGTTGGTGTAGTCAACGGGAGCGCCCATGACGTCGGGGTTCTTGTTCACGTAGTCATACAGCTTCTTGGTGCCAGCGGCGAAAGCGAAGACCTGACGGCCATAGTCCAGGGTCTTGTTCTTGCCGTTGATCTTGCCGGCCTTGGCGATGTCCACGAAGGCGTCGACGTACATCTCGGTGTGAACGCCCAGGTCCTTCAGGTCGGACTCAGCGATCAGAGCGCCGACGGTGTTGGGCATGCCGCCGATGCCCAGCTGCAGGCAGGCGCCGTTGGGGATCTCAGGCACGATCAGGTTTGCCACGGTGCGGTCCACGTCGGTGGGAGGCACGGAGCCCAGCTCAGGGATGGCGGGGTTGTTGCCCTCGACGACATAGGTCACGTCGGCAATGTTGACCTCGGTCTTGTTCAGACCGTAGACAACGGGCAGGTTCTCGTTGATCTCAACGATGATGTGCTTGGCGCGGGCGCACATATCATACAGGTGAGAGGGAGCCAGGGACAGGGAGAAGTTGCCGTGCTCGTCCATGGGGGGGACCTGCATCATCACCACGTCCACGGGGTCCAGGTTCTCACGGTAGAAGCGGGGCAGCTCGGAGTAACGCATGGGAGAGAACCAGCCCATGCCCTTGCTCATGATCTTACGGTCGATGCCGGAGCAGTGCCAGGAATGCCATGCGAAGTGGTCGCCGGCGTCGTCTGCCTTGGCGATCTCGGGCATCCACATGGTCACGCCGCCGCGGACCTTCACGTCCTCCAGCTCGTTCTGACGAGCAGCCAGAGCCTTGTCCAGCTCAATGGGGTGGTTGGTGCACCAGGTGTAGTCCACCCAGTCGCCGGACTTGACCAGCTTCACGGCCTCGGCAGCGGTGGTCAGCTTGCTCTTGTACAGTGCCTGAAAATCCATTCTACGATCTCCTTTTCCAATAAAAAGAATAAAAATAAAACTCCCGGAGGGAAAAGCCCCCGATGAGCGCCCCGGCCCCCGGCAAAGCAGGGAAGCGGGGCGTAAACAGTCGAGTACAGTTTATCAGGTTGCGGAAAAATGTCAAGCGAAAACTTGCATTTTCTACACATTCTTCTTGCATTTTTAGCCTCAAAATTCGGCTCTGTAAAAAGCGCTGAAAAACGATGAAATTTTTCCTGCTTTTCCGTTGTTTTTTTGGCGGACTTCCCATCTTGTCAGAGTGGGTGGGATACAGTAGAATAGATGTATTATAGAGCCGAAGCGGGCCGAATTATGGATAAATCCATTCAAAAATTGCAGTGGAAGGGGCGTTCTTTTGTGGAAGAGTTAAAGCAGCGGATCCTGCGGGACGGAAAAGTACGGGGCAGCAACGAGGTATTGAAGGTCGACAGCTTCCTGAACCACCAGATGGATGTGCCGTTTCTCCAGGCCATCGGCCAGGCGTTCCGGCAGCGGTTCGAGGGATGTCCCGTGGACCGGATCCTGACCATCGAGGCTTCGGGCATTGGCATTGCTTGCCTGGCCGCCCCTGCCTTTGGCAACCCCCCCGTGGTCTTTGCCAAGAAAAACAAGACCAAGAACATCGCCGGGGACGTGTACATCAGCCAGGTCGAGTCCTTCACCCAGAGCAAGCGTCCCTATAATATCTTCGTGTCCAAAGAGTTCCTGCACCCCGGCGAGCGGGTGCTGCTCATCGACGATTTCCTGGCCAACGGCAGCGCCATGAACGCCCTCATCGACATCGTCCACCAGGCCGGAGCCGAGGTCGTGGGCGCAGGTATCGTCATTGAAAAGGCCTTCCAGCCCGGCGGCGAGCGCATCCGCGGCCAGGGCATCCGGGTCGAGTCTCTGGCCCGCATCGCCAACATGAGCGAGGAGACCGGGGTCGTTTTCTGCGACTGAGCCGGGTCTTTGCTGCCCTGCTCCGGGCCGGTCATGCAGGCCGACCGCTTGTCCCATTCATTCCGGCCGGGTCCAAACCCGATCCCGCCGTTTTGAAAAAGTATGTCATTTAGGAGGAACACAAATGAAAAAGCGTATTCTTGCTCTGCTCATGGCCGGTGCTCTGGCCCTGGGCCTGACCGCCTGCGGCGGCGGCGACACCAGCACCGATGCTGACACCACCGCCGACAGCAGCAGCGACACCGCTGCCACCACCGGCATCGCTGCCGACAAGCTGAAGGTCGGCCTGATCCTGGTCGGTGAGGCCGCCGATGCCTACAACAAGAACCACATCGACGGCATGAGAGAGGCCTGCCAGAAGAACGGCATGGACTATGACTCCCAGGTCGTCGTGAAGGCCAACATCACCGAGGACTCCACCTGCGCCGACGCCATCAACGAGCTGCTCGATGCCGGCTGCAACGCCATCTTCGCCGACTCCTTCGGCCACGAGCAGTACATGGAAGAGGCCGCTCCCGACCACCCCGACGTGCAGTTCTGCCACGCCACCGGCTACCAGGGCGCGACCGACACCCTGGACAACACCCACAACTACTTCGCTAAGATCTTCGAGGCCCGTTACCTGGCCGGTATCGCTGCCGGTCTGAAGACCGAGACCAACAAGCTGGGCTATGTGGCTGCCAAGCCCTTCGCCGAGGTCATCTCCGGCTACACCGCCTTCTATCTGGGCGCCAAGAGCGTCAACCCCGACGTGACCATGCTCGTCAACTACACCAACGAGTGGTCCGACGCCACCAAAGAAGCCACCAACGCCAAGGCTCTGATCGACCAGGGCTGCGACGTCATCTCCCAGCACTCCGACACCTCCGCCCCCGCCACCACCGCTCAGAACAACGGTGTCTTCGCCGTGGGCTACAACGACGACATGATCCCCGTGGCACCCGACGCCGCTCTGGTCTCCGCCCGTGTCAACTGGGGCGCTTACTATGAGTATGCGCTCAAGTGCCTGATCGACGGCGAGGCCATTGACCAGGATTGGTGCGGCAGCTACGCCGAGGGCGCTTGCTACCTGTCCCCCTTCAACGATGCCATCATCGCCGACGGCACCAAGGAAGCCATCGAGAAGGCCGCTGCCGGCCTGGCTGACGGCTCCGTTCAGGTCTTTGCCGGCCCCCTGCACGGCAAGGACGCCGACGGCAACGAGCTGAACCTGGCTGAGGGTGAGTACTACAAGGAGAACGAGAAGGGCTCTTCTCCCACCTTCACCTACATCGTGGACGGCGTCACCGTTCTGTCCTGATCTTTCCGGAACCAACAAAGCGCACCCTTGCCTCCCGGCGAGGGTGTGCTTTGATTCCCCGGTGACTTTTTATCTGGATCAAGCCTGCGCTTGCCTGTCAGAGGCGAGCCGTCAGAGGATGACGGCTGACCTGTAACCGGCAAACCAAAGAGAGAACAGAGAAAGCTGAGGTGCAAGCGTTGCAACCAACGAACCGACCGGTCAACGCCGTAGAGCTGCGGGACGTGACCAAGACCTTTGGCAAGGTCGTGGCCAACGACCACGTGAGCCTGGACATCCGCAAGGGCGAGATCCTCTCCCTGCTGGGCGAAAACGGCAGCGGCAAGACCACACTCATGAACATGCTGGCGGGCATCTACTTCCCCGACAGCGGACAGATCCTGGTGGACGGCAAGGAAGTCTCCATCCGCTCCCCGAAGGACTCCTTCGCCCTGCATATCGGCATGATCCACCAGCACTTTAAGCTGGTCGATGTGTTCTCCGCTGCGGAGAACATCGTGCTGGGCCTGAAGGACAAGGGCAAGTTCGACCGGAAAGCCATCTCCCAGCAGATCCGGGACATCAGCAGCAAGTACGGCTTCGATTTAGACCCGGACAAGAAGATCTACGACATGGCCGTCTCCGAGAAGCAGACGGTGGAGATCATCAAGGTCCTCTACCGGGGCGCGGATATTCTCATCCTGGACGAGCCCACCGCCGTGCTGACCCCCCAGGAGACGGAGAAGCTCTTCTCCGTGCTGCGGAACATGCGGGCCGACGGGAAGTCCATCGTCATCATCACCCACAAGCTCAACGAGGTCATGGCCATTTCCGACCGGGTCTCCGTGCTGCGCAAGGGCCAGTTTATCGCCACGGTGAACACCAGCCAGACCAGCCCCCAGCAGCTGACCGACATGATGGTCGGCCACGCCGTCACCCTGAACATCGACCGCCCCGAACCCAAGGACCCGCAGGACCGCCTGGAGGTCAAGGGGCTGACCTGTCTCGACGGCCAGGGCGTAAAAGTCCTGGACGACGTGAGCTTCGCCGCTCGAAGCGGGGAAATTCTCGGCATTGCCGGCATCGCCGGCAGCGGCCAGCGGGAGCTGTGTGAGGCCATCGCGGGCCTGTATCCCGTCTCCCACGGCGAGATCATTTACCACAACCGCCACGACGAGCAGGCCGAAAACCTGGTGGGCAAGTCCCCCCTGGCCATTCGCAACCTGGGCATCTCCCTGGCCTTCGTGCCGGAGGACCGGCTGGGCATGGGCCTCGTCGGCTCCATGGGCATGACGGGGAACATGATGCTGAAAAGCTATGACAAGGGCAACGGCTTCTTCACCGACGCCAAGCCCCCCCGCACCCTGGCCCAGGAGATCAAAGAAAAGCTGGAGGTCGTGACCCCCAGCATCAACACCCCCGTGCGCAAGCTCTCCGGCGGCAACGTCCAGAAGGTCCTGGTGGGCCGGGAGATCGCCTCCGGCCCCGCCGTTCTCATGGCGGCCTATCCCGTCCGCGGCCTGGACATCCACTCCTCCTACACCATCTACCGCCTGCTCAACGAGCAGAAAGAGAAGGGCGTGGCCGTCATCTACGTCGGCGAGGACCTGGACGTCTTACTGGAGCTGTGTGACCGCATCCTGGTCCTCTGCGGCGGCAAAGTCAGCGGCATCGTGGACGGCCGCACGATCACAAAAGAAGAAGTGGGCTTCCTGATGACGACCCACAAGGAAGAGGGGCGCGGCCATGACTGAGAAACAGAATATCCAACGGGAGCCGCTGGTCCGCCTCGCCAAGCGGGATGACCTGAGCGGCGCCAAAAAATGGGCCATCCGCCTGGTGGCCATTGTCCTGGCGCTGGTGGTCGGCTCCCTGTTCATCGCGGTGCTGGGGCACAACCCCATCGCGGTGTATCACGACATCATCACCGGGTCCCTGGGCGGACCGTCTACCGCCAAGGTCACCGTCCGGGTCGCCATCCCGCTCTTGGGCGCGGCCCTGGCCATCGCCCCGGCGTTCAAGATGAAGTTCTGGAACATCGGCGCGGAGGGCCAGATCATGGTGGGCGGCATTGCGGCCACCTACTTCGCCCTCTACTGGTATGATAAACTCCCCAAGCCCGCCCTCTTGATCGTCATGGCGGTGGCGAGTATCCTTGCAGGCGGCATCTGGGGCCTGGTCCCGGCCTTCTGCAAGGCCAGGTGGGGGACCAACGAGACGCTCTTTACCCTGATGCTCAATTACATCGCCATCGGCATCGAGGCCTATTTGCAGAACGGCCCCTGGAAGGACCCCAGCGGCACCGGCTTCCCCATCATCGCCATGTTCGACCAGAAGGCCCGCCTGCCGAAGGTAGGTGGGGTCCACATCGGCTGGATCATCGTCCTGGCCCTCACGGTCGGCATGTTCATTTACATGAAGTACAGTAAGCACGGCTATGAGATCTCCGTCGTGGGCGAGAGCCAGCGGACCGCCCGCTACGCGGGCATGAACGTGGGCAAGATCATCATGCGCACCATGTTCCTCTCCGGTGCCATCGCGGGCCTCATGGGCTTCCTGGTGGTCTCCGGCGCAGACTATACGCTCAACAACGGCACCTCCGGCGGCGTGGGCTTCACGGCCATCATCGTGGCGTGGCTGGCCCACCTCAATCCCTTCGCCATGGTGCTCATCGCGGGGCTGCTGGCTGTGCTGACCAAAGGCTCCAACACCATTCAGACCAACTTCAAGATCCCTGCCTCGGCGGCGGACGTGCTCTCGGCCATCATCCTCTTCTTCATGCTGGGCTGTGAGTTCTTCATCAACTACCGCATGATCTTCCGGGGCAGCAAGGCCAAGGTCCCGGCAGGACCGGCCCCAGCAACCCCGGCGGCATCACCGGACACCGCAGAAAAGGAGGCCGACGAGCATGAATAACCTCATCAATTTCCTCACCGCCGGCATCCTGGCGGCGGCCCCGCTGCTCTTCGGCGTGCTGGGCGAGACGCTGACGGAGAAATCCGGCAACATGAACCTAGGCGTCGAGGGCATGATGTTCATGGGCGGCATCGCCGGCATCCTCGGCCCCTACTACTATGAAAAAGCCGGGGGGACCAACCCCTACGTCGCCCTGATCATCGCCATGGTCTGTGCGCTGGTCTGCGCCGGTGTCGGCGCCCTGGTCTTCTCCGTGCTGACCATCACCCTGCGGGCCAACCAGAACGTCACCGGCCTGGCCCTGACCATGTTCGGCACGGGCTTTGGCAACTACTTTGGCGAGGCCGTGGGCAATGCAGACCCCTCCGGGTTCCTGTCCGTCAGCACCGCCGTGAAGGGCATCTTCAACAACCCCATCTTCCCGGACAGCATGGTGAACATCCCCTACATCGGGAAGCTGCTCTTCTCCCACAACTTCATGGTCTATCTGGCCATTCTCCTGGCCGTGCTCCTGGCCTGGTTCCTGGGCCGGACGCGGGCGGGCCTGAGCCTGCGGGCCGTGGGCGAAAGCCCCGCCACCGCAGACGCGGCGGGCATCAACGTGACCAAATACAAATATCTCGCCACCTGCATCGGCGGTGCCATGACGGGTCTGGGCGGCCTGTACCTGGTGATGAACGCCGCCTCCGGCGTCGGCGGTGCGTGGGTCTACAACTGCATCGACGGCTACGGCTGGCTGGCTGTGGCCCTGGTCATCTTCGCCGTCTGGAGCCCGAAGCGGGCGCTCTGGTGCTCCCTCATCTTCGGCGGCCTAGCCTGTATGCGGTATTATTACCCCATCTCCTTCATCCCGGCCTCCATCTACGACATCGTGCCGTACATCGTCACGGCCATCGTCCTGGTCGCCGTCAGCCTGAAGCACAGCCGCGCCAACCAGCCCCCGGAGAGCCTGGGCCTGAGCTACTTCCGCGAGGAGCGGTGAGAACGGAATCTTATCTATGAAAAAGGCGCTGCCGGCGGGCAGCGTCTTTTTTGCGTCTCCCTCGAAAAAAGGGCAGAAAAACAGGGCCTGCGTAAACCACTCGCCGGCCCTATCTCTCCGAAGGTTAAAATGAAAAGAAGCGTTCTTGACTCTTGCAGGATTATAGTACCAAAGACTTATTACAGAAAAAGGCCGGAAATGTTACAAAACCTTTAAGTTTGCATGTCTTTCTGCCGCACCCCTGCAAAAAAGTCCTGGAGGACCTGGCGGCACTCGTCTTCTAAGATATGCCCGATGATCTTCGGGTGGTGGCGGAAGTTCTCCTCAAAGAGATTCAGGATGGAGCCGCAGGCCCCGAAACCCGCGTCCTTGGCCCCGTAATAAATTTCCGGGATGCGGGCGGAGAGGATCCCCCCCGCGCACATGGGGCAGGGTTCCAGTGTAACGTAGAGTCTCGCGTGCTTCAGCCGCCAGTCGCCGTGGGAACGGCAGGCATCCTGAATGGCCAACAGCTCGGCGTGGGCCAGGGGATCGTGGTCCTCCTCCCGCCGGTTGCGGCCTCGGCCAAGAACCTGGCCGCTTTCATCCACGATGACACAGCCCACCGGCACCTCCCCGGCGGCAGCGGCTTCTTCGGCCAGGGCCAGGGCCTGGCGCATATAGGGTTCGTGGTCTTGTCTCATGGGCGGTGCCTCCCCGTGGTCGTTCGTTTCTGCCATTGTACCGAATTTTTCACCGGGTGGCAAGGGGACGCGGGCGGGGGAAGGCCGCTTCCTTTTGTCCCGGCGCCCAGGGCTTGCAGGGCCGCCAGATAAAGCAGCAGGCCGAACCCCAGGCCGCCCAGGGCAGCGGCGCAGGGGGACAGGCCGCTGCGCTGCAAGACCGTCTCCATGAGATCCCCGCAGGTCGCCGCCAGACATGCGGACAGGACCGGGGCCGTGAACCACGGAAAGACCGGCAGCGACAGCCCGATCTCCCGCGCCACGACCCGCCAGCTCAGCGCCGCGCCCAGCACCGCCGAGAGGGTGAAGGCAAAGGCATAGCCCTGCATCCCCCGGCCGGAGACGAGCAGACAGGTGAGGACCAGCTGCACCCCATCTGCCGCCAGCGCAATGCCCGCCGCGGCCCCCTGGCGGCCCACGCCGCTGAGGATCGCCGCGCAGAGCGTCTGCCAGCAGGAGAAGAGCACGCCCAGAGCCAGAAGGGGCAGGTGGTCGCCCACGCGGGCATCTGCGTACAACGCCGCCCCGATCGCCGGACCGGAGACGGCCAGCAGCGCCAGGGCCGGGATCAAGATCAGATTTGCCAGGCCCACGGAGCGGCTGACCTGCCGCCGGATCTCCCCCCGGTCGTTCAGCGCAGAGCACTGGGAGAGCTTGGGCGTCAACACTAAGCCCAGGGCGCTGAGAAAGGCCGTGGGCAGCAGCAGCATGGGCAGGGTCATGCCAAAGGTCACACCATAGACCGCCACAGCCTGGTTCTGGTCCATCCCCCCGGAGACCAGCAGGCGGGGGATGAGGACGGCGTTGGCCGAAGAGATGAGATTGCCCAAAAGCGCCGCCGCCCCCAGGGGGGCCGCGATGCGCCCCAGCTTGCCCCGCAAGACTTGAGATGTGGTGCCGGGACCGGTGAGCCGGCTCTTCGGGCCGAGCGCATGTCGGAATAAAACCGTCTGCGTCACAGCCGAGGCGATCTCACACAGGGCCATGCCCAGGACAATGGCCCCGACCACACCCTCCGCCGTGGCGGGGGAGAGGCCCTTGACCAGCGAGAGGACCAAGGTGGCCCGCAGGACCATCTCGGCCAATTCCGTCATGGCCGCCGGGAAGACCCGTCCTGTCCCGTAGAAGTAATGCTTCTGCAAGTTCTCCACGCCCGTCAGCAGCAGGCAGGGGACGAGCAGCATCAGCCCCAGGCGCGTCCGGGCGTCCCCCAAAAGATAGACGGAGACGGCGTCGGAAAAGAGCAGCAGCAAACAGCAGGGGAGCGCCGCCAAGAGGAAAAACAGCCGGATGGCCTGCCCCCGCACCTGCCAAATGGCCCGCCGGTCGCCCAGGGCCTGGTACCAGGCGGAGAGATTGGAGACGCCTGTGGTCAGGCCCACGGAGGTCAGGGAGAGCAGGATGGAGTAGACCGGCAGGATGAGCTGATACAGCCCCATGATCTCCGCCCCGGCCAGGCGGGTCAGCCCCACCCGGTAGGCAAAGCCCACAGCCTGGGAGAGGATGCCGGTGACAGTGAGAAGTGCTACGCTGGCCATGAGAGATCACCTCCTGGGACACCGGGTCTTTGGCGCAGCAGCTGCGTTCTGGTCAGTGTATGCGGCGGCGGGAGCGGGTATGCTATGCAGGATTTTTGTCAAGTTCCTTGGAATATATTGCTCGTCTGCAACAAATCCTTCTTGAATGGATGGGAGTTTTCTCCTGCAAATTTGCGTTGGAAAACGATTTGGCTAAACAGAGGAAAAACCCCACAGAAAACAGTGTGGTTCTTGGGGTTTTTTCGGTAAAACAGCGATAACTTTCGCCTTGTTCCAGGGCGAAAAATGCAGTATACTAGTGCAGAACTGTTGTATACAGATAAAAATAGGATCTGTATGCCCAATCTTTTTAGGAGGTATCCCCCTATGGCATTTGTAGAGGTATCTAAGCAGGGCCACGTTGGTATCGTGACCATGAACCGCCCTGAGACCCTGAACGCACTGAGCAGCGCTGTGTTCGCTGACCTGCTGAAGGCTTTCGACGTGGTGGAGAACGACGAGGAGATCTATGTCGTTGTCGTCACCGGCGCTGGCCGTTCCTTCGTCGCCGGCGCTGACATCAGCGAGATGGCTACCATGAACGTCGTGGAAGGCAAGAACTTCGGCGATCTGGGCAACCAGGCTATGCTGCGCCTGGAGAGAATGGAGAAGCCCACCATCGCTGCCATCAACGGCTTCGCTCTGGGCGGCGGCTGCGAGCTGTCCATGGCTTGCGACATCCGCATCGCTTCCGAGAAGGCCAAGTTCGGTCAGCCCGAGGTGGGCCTGGGCATCACCCCCGGCTTCGGCGGCACCCAGCGTATGCCCCGCATCTGCGGCACTGCACACGCCATGGAGCTGATCCTCACCGCTGACACCATCAACGCCCAGCAGGCTCTGGAGATCGGCCTGGTGAGCAAGGTCGTCGCTCCCGACGCTCTGATGGATACCGCTCTGGAGCTGGCCAACAAGATCGCTTCCAAGGCACAGGTCGCCATCCGCGCTGCCAAGCAGGCTGTCCGCTATGGCATCCAGTGCGACATCTCCACCGCCGCCACCTACGAGGCCCTGGCCTTCGCCACCTGCTTCGGCACCGAGGACCAGAAGGACGCCATGAAGGCCTTCGTGGAGAAGAAGAAGCTGGACGGCTTCAAGAACCGCTGAGATCTTTCGATCCCAGAACACAGACAGAGCGCTTAGCCGCTCTGATCACTTGGTTTGTACCTGTCCTGTCAGAGCGAGGGGTTCCTCGCTCTGGCCTGGACTCTTATGATTTATATTTTCAGGAGGAAAAGAACAATGGCTATCAATAAGGTTATGGTCCTGGGTGCAGGCACCATGGGCATGGGCATTGCCCAGGTTTTCGCTGAGGCTGGCAAGACCGTTATCGTCCGCGACATCGCTGATGCTTTCATTCAGCGCGGCGAGGGCGTTCTGAAGAAGAACATGGAGAAGAAGGTTGCCAAGGGCAAGATCACCGAGGAGCAGAAGAACGAGACCCTGGGCCGCGTTTCCTTCACCCTGGAGCTGGCCGACGCCAAGGACTGCGACCTGGTCGTTGAGGCTGCCATCGAGGTCCTGGACATCAAGAAGAGCATCTTCAAGGAACTGGACGAGGTCTGCAAGCCCGAGACCATCCTGGCTTCCAACACCTCTTCCATCTCCATCACCGCCATCGCTGCCGCTACCAAGCGTCCTCAGCAGGTTCTGGGCATGCACTTCTTCAACCCCGCTCCCGCTATGAAGCTGGTCGAGGTCATCCGCGGCGCCCGTACCAACGACGAGACCTTCCAGGCTGTCTATGGCTGCGCCAAGGACCTGGGCAAGAACCCCGTCGAGGTCGGCGAGGCTCCCGGCTTCGTGGTCAACCGCATCCTGTTCCCCATGATCAACGAGGCTATCATCGTTCTGGAGAACGGCATCGCTTCCAAGGAAGACATCGACACCGCTATGATGTACGGTGCGAACCACAAGATGGGCCCCCTGGCTCTGGCTGACCTGGTTGGTCTGGACATCTGCCTGGCCATCATGGAGACCATCTACACCGAGACCGGCGACTCCAAGTATCGTCCCGCTCTGACCATGAAGAAGATGGTCCGCGCTGGCCTGCTGGGCCAGAAGACCGGCGAGGGCTTCTACAAGTATTGATCCCTCTCCGTCAAGCTCTGACGAACGACAGCTCCCCTGCGGAAGTTCCGCAGGGGAGCTGTTTTGAATTGAGGAGTTGACATTTTGCACGAAGCCGCTTATAATAAAGGCAGGACAATACGATGCCTGTCCACACGAATCAAAAACGAAAACCCCAGAGGAAGCGACCCTCTGGGGTTTTCTATACCCAATTATGTACCGTGCAACTTCACGAGGACGGAGGGCTTGTCCCGCCCCAGGCTACTGCCGGGTCATTTCTTCTCATCATCGTCTAACCATTTGCAGATGAAATAGGAAAATATCCCTGCCAGCGTCGAGATGAGAAACGACACGATGCCTTCCACGCGAATCACCTCCTTCGCTGCGAAGGAGTCGGCAGCTTGTTTAGTATAGCAGAAATCGCGTGATTCGACAAGATAAGGTCCCCGCTCAAATCGAGCGGGGACTCATGGTGTCCAGCTTATGCCCCCCGCAGCAGCGCCATCAGCCGCTGGAAGAACGACCGGTTGGGGCGGGGGACCGGGTCCGGCTCCGGGCGGTGCAGCGAGGTCTTCATCAGCTCCGCCTGGCTGTCGATGCGGGGGCCGTGGACCTCCTTGCGCAGGTACGCCCCACTGGGCTGTAAGAAGGATGCCTTGGCGTTGTCCTGCAATTGCAGGTCCAGAAGATAGCGCAGCTGGTCCTGGATGGCCGGGTCAAAGATGGGACAGGCGATCTCCACCCGGCGGCGGAGGTTCCGGGTCATCAGGTCCGCAGACGCGATGAAATACTTCGCGTCCGCCCCCCGGCCAAAGACGTAGACTCTGGCGTGCTCCAGATACCGCCCGACGATGCTGGTGACCTGAATGTTCTCCGTCTGGTGCAGCACCCCCGGCCGCAGGCAGCAGATGCCGCGGACAATGAGCTTGATCTCAACGCCCGCCTGGGACGCCTGGCGCAGTTTGTCAATGACCTCACGCTCCGTGACGGAGTTGACCTTGAAGCAGAGGTACCCCTCTGGCCCTTTGGCGATCTGCTCGTCGATGAGCGCTAAGATGCGGGGCTTCAGGCCGTAGGGGGCCACCCAGAGGGTCTGATAGTTACCCTCCAGATTGTCTGTGAGCATGTTGCGGAAGAACGCCGCGCCGTCGGCCCCGATGCTGGGGGAGGCCGTCATCACGCTCAGGTCCGTGTAGAGGGCACTGGTCTTTTCGTTGTAGTTGCCGGTACCCACCTGGGTAATGTAGTGGGTGCCCTTTTTGTCCTGGAGGGTGATGAGGCAGAGCTTGCTGTGGCACTTGAAGTTCTCCATGCCGTAGATGACCTTGCACCCGGCCTCCTCCAGCATCTTGGACCAGGCGATGTTATTGGCCTCGTCAAACCGGGCGCGAAGCTCCATGAGGGCCACGACCTCTTTCCCGTTCTCCGCCGCCCGGCATAAGATCCGGGCGATCTTTGACGTGGAGGCCAGGCGGTAGATCGTGATCTTGATGGATTTCACGTCCGGCCGCTCCGCAGCCTCCTCCAGGAGCTTCAGGAAGGGGTCGATGCTGTCAAAGGGGAAGAAGAGGAGGCGGTCTTTCCGCTGGATCTGCTCGATCATGCTCTCCTGTCGGTTCAGATCCTCCGGCCAGCGGGGGGTGTAGGGCTGGTAGGTCAGGGAGCGGCGCAGGTCCTCCGGCAGGGCGTTTTCCAGGCCGTAGACATAGCCCATGGCCAAGGGCGCACTGTCGCAGTAGATCTGATGGGTCTGGACCTGGATGCTCTCTCCCAGCAGACGCAGCAGCTCCTGCGAGGGGCGGCGGTCCAGCTCCAGGCGGACGATGGCCTGGTTGGCCCGTTTTTTCAGCATCTGGGTCATCATGGTCCGGAAATCCCGGTCGCTGTCCTCAAATTTTTCCCGGTCAAAGCTCAGGTCGGCGTTGCGGGTGGCGCTGATGACGCAAAGCTCCTCCACCGTGTATTTTTTGAAAAGGGTCGGCGTCCAGTGGCACAAGATCGTCTCCAGCCGCAGGAACCGCCCGCGGCTTTCCGGCAGCGGGAAGATCGGCGGCAGGGACGCCGGGCAGGGGACAAAGCCCAGCGCCGCCTTGCCGCTCTTGCTCCGCAGCAGGGCCGTGATATACAGCTCCTTGTTGTCCAGGCGCGGGCTGGGGTGGCGCTGCCCCACGATCTGGGGGGAGAGCACGGGCAGGACGACGGCCCGGAAATCGTCGTCCACCTGGGCCTGCTCCTCCGCAGTCAGGTCGTCGTAGCTCAGGTCCTGCACCCCGGCCTGGGCCAGCAGGGTGCTGACCCGGCTGTATAACTGCCCCTTGATCTCCAGCAGGCTGGGGATCGCCTCATAAATGGCCTGGAGCTGCTCGGCAGGGTCCAGGCCGCTTTTATTGTCGATCTCGTCCGGGGAGACAAGGGAAAGGTCCAGGAGACTCCCCACCCGGACCATGAAAAATTCGTCCAGATTGCTGGAGAAAATGGAAATGAATTTCAGCCGTTCCAGGGGCGGGACCAGGTCGTCGGCGGCCTCCTCCAGCACCCGGCGGTTGAACCGAAGCCAGCTCAGCTCCCGGTTCTGGGTGTAGCTGTAGTCGTTCACGATGCTTTCAAGATCTTTTGGCATAGATACCCCTCCCGGACTCCGTATTGACTGACGATCACCCGGCCGGCCCCGAACCCCTGGACCATGTGGCGCAGGATGAGCAGGCCGGGGATCATGGTGTGGATGCGCTCCGGCTCGATCTTTAGGATCAGGTCGGCGGCCTGCTTCTGGGAAGCGCAGAGCTCTTGGCACACCCGCTCTAACTGGCCGATGGTGATGCTGTTGCTCGTCTCCGGCAGGCGGCAGACCCGCTTGGCCAGCTTCAGGGCCGCCCGCGCCGTGCCGCCCACGCAGACCAGGGGCAAGCCCTGGCGGACGGGGCGCTCCACCACACCCAAAGTCGCCATTGTGATGGCTTTTTCCATGTGATGGATGGCCTCTTTGTTGGGCAGGATCTTCCGCACGAAGTCCCGGTAGAGCTTCAAGGACCCCACGGGGCAACTGTTGGCGGATTCCATCACGCCGCCGGTAAACCGCACCACCTCTGTGCTGGCCCCGCCGATGTCCACGAAGAGCCCGTCGGTGAGGTCCAGCTCCTGCATGGCCCCGGCATAGCCGAAGGCAGCCTCCTCCTCGCCGGAGATGACCTCGATGGGGTAGCCCGTGGCTCGCTGAATGGCAGCGACTGCCTGGTCCGTATTTTTCACATTGCGCAGAGAGGCCGTGGCAAACACTGCCACGGCTTTGATGTCCAGTGCGCTCAGCGTCGCGCGGAAGGAGAGTAAGCCCAGGATCGCCCGCTCAATGCCGTCGGGACTCAGGGCGTTGTGTTCTACATAGCCTGCCAGACCTGCCATGATCTTTTCCTTAAAAAGGACCCGGAAGATCTGGGGCGGGGTGGTCTCGTAGACGGTGAGACGCATCGAGTTTGAGCCAATGTCAATGACCGCTTGTTTCATTTCGTTCCTTCTTCCTGTATTCAATGCAGTATATCCATACTATGTTAGGATACGCAGAAGAAGTTAAATCAAAAACCTGAGGAACGTTAAATTTTAGTCAAATCCAACGCCGGTTCTTTTCCCCAGTTTCCACGGTTTTTGTGGACAAAAAACTCCCCCTGCCACGTGTGGCAGGGGGAAACCTGTTGTTGCGCTCAATTATCCAATGGTCTTTTTCACCACAGCCTGGAAGTTCAGCCGGGCGATCTTATCCCGTTCCTCCTGGGAAAGGCCCATCTTCTCAAAGACCTTGAACAGGTTGGGGATCTGGGAGGCATCGTCCATACCCTTTACGGCGGGGGTGGAGGAGGCCGCCATGGAACCCATGGTTTCCTCGTCCTCGATGAACTCGAAGAAATCGAAGCCGCAGCCCACATGGTCGATGCCCATGATGTCGATCATGTGCTCGGCGTGGCGGGCCAGGTTCTCGACGGTCTGCTTGGCCGGGTCGTGGTCCACGAAGATGTTGAAGGAGTTCAGGCCGACCACACCGTCCAGGTCGCGGATGGCCCGGAGCTGGTCGTCCGTCAGGTTGCGGGGCACGTCGCACATCACGCGGCTGTTGGAGTGGGAGGCCACAATGGGCTTCTTGGCCAGCTTCACGATGTCCCAGAAGCCTGCGTCATTTAAGTGGGACACGTCCAGCAGCATCCCCTTGGCCTGGATCAGCTTGGCGGCCTCCTTGCCTGCGGCGGTCAGGCCGTAGCTCTGGCCGGAGAGGGCCCCGGCGCCCAGGGCGTTGGCCTCGTTCCAGGTCAGCATGGCGTGGCGGCAGCCAAAGTCATAGTATTTGTCGATCTTGGACAAATCCTCGCCGATGGCGGCCAGGCCCTCGATGCCCTTGAAGATATAGATCTTTCCGGCTTTGTTTGCCTGCATCATTTCGTCGTAGGTGTGGACGATCTGAATTTCATCGCACTCCTTCACCTCCGCGTCCACGCAGGTCATGATCTGCTGGGTGCGCTTCACATAGTCCTTGTCATAGGGGGGATCGACCCAGATGACAAGGATGCTGCCCTCGACGCCGCCCTTGCGCAGGCGGGGCAGGTGATGCTTGCGGAGAATATCGGTCTCGCCGCGGAGACGGCGGGTGGTCACGTCACACCAAATATCCGAATGCGCGTCAAAAAACATAAATCCTTACTCCTCTCAAATAGAGCGGGGCGCTTCCCAAAGAAGCGCCCCGCGGTTTGTTTCGATCAATTATGAAATAGGGTCTTACCCGAGACGAGGCGCCCGGTCAGGCCCCCAAGACAATGCCGACGATGGTACCCAAATAGTTACCCACGACATAGCCCAGCACGCCGACCAGCATCGCAGGTCCGACCAGCTTGGTCCAGCCCTGGGAGATGGCCATACCGGCGGCGGTGGTGGGGCCGCCGATGTTGGCGTTGGAGGCAATGATGGCGTCCTCCAGGTCGCACTTGAAGAGCTTGGCCCCGAAGAAGCAGAACAGCATGTTCACGCACACCATGATGGCGGTCAGCACCAGCAGCAGGGGGGACTTGGTGACGACGGTCATGATATTGGCGGGCACGCCGATGACGAACAGGAACAGGTAGATGAGGTAGGTACCGATCTCCTGGGAGCCGTGCATCTTCTCGACCTGCTTATGGAAGCAGGTAGCGACGATGACGGAGAAGGTGGTGATCCAGACGTACTGGCTGCCGAAGAACTTACCCACGAAGTCCATGAAGGGGCTGGGGTTTTCCGGCACGATGCCGGCAAAGAAGCCGGAGACGATCTGAGCCAGCCAGACGATGGCCACGGCATAGGCGATGTTCACGGCGATGTCCTTCAGCGAAATGTCTTTGCGGCTCCAGAAGGCAGCGGCCTGGGTGACAGACTCGTCTGCCGTCTTGGTGCCGGACTCGACCTCGTCGATGTGGGGGTGCTTATAGTGCTTGCGGAAGAACTTGAAGCTGGCAAAGGCGATCAGCACGAAGAAGTAGACTGCCATGAGCAGGTTGTCGGCCACGGTAGCCGCAGCGGTCAGGTCCTCGCCGGCGGCATACTGGGATGCCATAGCGGCAAAGTTCACGCCGCCGCCGATATAAGAACCGGTCATCATGGCGGCGACCTTGGCCAGACCAGAGGCATCGCCAAAGGGGGCGCGGAGCAGGAAGTAGGCCACGAACGCACCCACCGTGGTACCCACCGCACCGATGATCCACACGATCAACATCCGGCCGGTGTCCTTCCAAATGCGGCTGAGGTTACACTGCAGCAGCAACAGGGGGATGCCCATCGGGACGATGACCCCCCAGACGATATCATCATATAGCACACTGCTGGTGGGGATGATGCCGACGTTGGCCAGGATCATGGCGATGATCAGGGCGATGATGGCACCGGAAATCTTAGAAGCCCACTTGTACTTCTGTTCCAGGAAGATCGAGAAGGCCACGGCCAGACACATGACGCCCAGAAGGCCCCAGGTGTTGTCCGCTGCGATCAGCGATTCCCGTCCCAGCAGGTTCATAAAGACGGAATTCAACAAAACAAACGCTCTCCTTTCAAAAATAATATTTGCTCTCTTGTCTTACAGGTCGTTTCCGCAGAAATTGTCAAATATTTGAAATTCCCACTAACTTTGTGACCTTTCGACAAGGGGCAGTATACACCGGCCCGCGTAAAAATGCAAGCCTCCAAAGTAAGTCCCGCTTTATTTTCTCATAATTTTACTGATTTTTCAGGATAATTTTATAAATAAATAGATATTTCTTTCTTTTTTTAGACAATTGTATATATTTCGTTTGAATCATCCCCTAAGATATGAATATAATTTGAACAGGATGCAAGTTTTCCAACAAAAAACTCCCCTGCCCGGAACGACCCAGGCAGGGGAGCATACCGTTTGTTCAGTTGGCGGCAGGGGGCGTGGGGGCGGAACCCCCGCCATTTGCACCGCCGCCGGGGCGACGGCGGCCGCGGTGATGCCAGCGGCGATGGGGCTTGTTGGTACCCTCACCGGATTTTTCTCCCTTTTCCGGGGCAGGGCTTGGCTTGCCCTCGGCGGGGGTGTGGGGCGCTCTGGCCTCGGTGGGCTTGTCTTTGCGGGGGACGCCGGGCTTGCGGCCCCGGCCTCGGCTGCCCCGGCGGCGGCGGGTGTCTTCCTCTTTCGGCGCCTCACCGTCGGGGAGAAAGGGGGGCTTGCCCTCCGGGGCGGCAGCGGGCTTGGGGCGGGGCTTGCTGCGGTGGCGGGCCTGCTGCTTTTCCTTCTCGCGCTCCCAATCGGCTTCCAGCTCGCGCTCGGCCTTCCGGGCGTTGCGGCCCTTGTCGCCGCCCAGACGGCGGCGGGACTTGCCGCCCTCGCGTTTGCCGCCGCTGGCCTCGTCCTCTTCTAAGAAGCCGTTCAGAGCGGCGGCCAGGGCCTCCTGCTCCCGGCGGGCCTGATCCTCCGGAGATTCGGAGAACTTGCGGAGCTTCGCCAGCTCCTGCTTGGGCGGCTCGACGTAGCCCTCAGGCCGCTTGCCCTTACCGCTGCGGACAACGCGGATCTCGCTGTTGTGATAGGTCTTCAGCGTATCCGGCGCACTGTCCAGGCGGACCCGGACTTTTTCACGCAGGGTGTTCACGCTGATGATGCTCCCTGCGCCGTCGGGCGTCTCCACAAAGGAGTCCATGCGGGGGGCGTCCTTCATCAGGTCCTCGTAGGCGGCCTGCTCATATTTCAGGCAGCACATGAGCCGCCCGCAGGTGCCGGAGATCTTCGTGGGGTTCAGGGACAGGTTCTGGGTCTTGGCCATCTTGATGGACACCGGCTGGAAGTCCCGCAAAAACGACGAGCAGCAGAAGGGCCGCCCGCAGATGCCCAGACCGCCCAGCATCTTCGCCTCGTCGCGGATGCCGATCTGGCGCAGCTCGATGCGGGTGTGGAACACGGCGGCCAGGCTCTTGACCAGGCCGCGGAAGTCCACCCGGCCGTCGGACGTGAAGAAGAAGATGATGCGGGTGCCCTCGAAGTTGCACTCCACGTTGACCAGCTTCATCTCCAGCTTGTGGTCCAGAATTTTTTCCTGGCAGACCTTGAACGCATACTTCTCTTTTTCCCGGTTTCGCTCCACCACGGCCCGGTCCTCTGGGGTGGCCAGGCGGAGCAGGGGGCGCAGGGGGGCGGTCAGCTCCTCCTCCGGCAGGGTGAAGTTGCCCCGGACGCACACGGCGTATTCTTTCCCGGCGGCGGTCTCCACGATGACCCCGTCGCCTACCCGGCAGGTCTCGCCCTGGGGGTCGAAATAATATTGTTTGCCTTCGCTGCGGAAGCGAACGCTGATGATGTCTGGCATAGGCTTTCTCCTTATCGGGCACTCGACCCGAACTTAAGATAATACAGCGGCGATCCAGCCGCTCAAATGACCGGCGCTGATGTTAAATTCACAGGCGGCAGAGATCGGCGCCAGCCGGTCAATGACCGGCAACAGATCCGGGCGCTGGGGCAGGGCCGCCACCAAGTTTTCTTTCGCCGCCTGGAGCAGCAGCGCAATTTCCTGCCGGTCCTTCTTCTCCAACGACATGAGGAAGGGCAGGCTCTCCATCGGCCCTGCGCCGGTCAAAATGAGGTCGGCCAAGGTCTGGCCGTCCTGGTTGGCCTGCTCCGTCTCTTCGCCGGGGGCCCGGAGGGTCTCGCAGCGGGAGCGGATCGTCTCCAGCAGCAGCTCCGGGTTGGGGGAGAGGAAAAGGAAGCAGGCGTACTCCGGCCCCTCCTCGATGAGCTTCAAGAGAATGTTCTGGCCGGTGGCGTTGAGCAGCTCCGCGTGCTCCAGCACATAGACTTTTTTCGGGGCCTCGTTGGGGCGGATGTAGGCGTCCGAGCGCAGGGCGCGGACGGCCTCTGCTTTCAGCCCGTCCCCGTCGGGGTCGGCCCGGATGATGTCGGGGTGGATGCCCGCGGCGGCCTTTCGGCAGCCGGAGCACTGGCCGCAGGGGGGCTTGTCCCCGGTGCAGACCCAGGCAGCGGCCAGGGTCTGGGCCAGTTCCCTGCGGTTTTCCCCAACGACCAGGTAGGCGTGGGACAATTGGCGGTTGGCCATGCGATTTTTCAGGTAAAGGGGCAGGTCCATAGGGTGGTTCCTCCCGGTTTGTCCACAGAATGGGGTGGGTTTGTGGAAATTATTCCAGGCCGAAGGCCCGCCGCAGCGCCGCATACATCATCTCGTAGGCCGCCTTGCTCGGCTCGGCGTCCGGTACGCTCAGCTCGAAGCAGTGGTAGCAGCCGGGGAAGACGTGGTACTCCACGTCCACGCCCGCGCCCATCATGCGGGACCAGTAGCGGATGTTCTCATCCCGGCCGGGATCCAGCTGGCCGATGTAGGAAAACAGGGGCGGCAGACCGGTGAGGTCCTTGGCCAGGGCAGGGGACTCGTAGGCGGTGGGCATGTGGCCGGGGCTGAGGACCTTGGCCCAGGATTTTTCGCAGTTGTCCCGGCACCAGACCTTGGGGTCGGTGATCTCCTGGGAGGAGGGGGAATCCAGGCGGTAGTCCAGCTCGGCGTAGAGCGGCATTTGCAGACACAGGGCAGGGCCTTTTAAGTCGCGGGCCATCAGGGCAACGCCTGCGGCTAAGCCGCCCCCGGCGGACAGGCCGGAAACCGCCAGACGGTCCGGGTCGATGCCAAGCTCGGCGTGGTTTTCATAGGCCCAGATCAGGGCGGCGTAGCAGTCCTGGAGCGGGGCGGGCATCTTCCACTGGGGGGCCAGGCGGTACTCGACGGAGATGACGACACAGCCGACCTGCTTCACGTAACGCTGGCACAGGGCCTCCTGCCGGTAAACGCTGCCGAAGAGATAGCCGCCGCCGTGGTAGAAAAACAGGCAGGGCAGAGGCTCCGACGGCCGGGGGTTCGGCGTGTAGATACGGACCTTGACGTCCGGCGCGTTCTTCGGGCCGGGGACCATGACGTCCCGTGCGCTCACCGCAGGGTCTTCCTTCAGGTTTGCCAGTTCGGCGGCGTTGCACTGGGGGACAAAGGTCTCCAGATGGTCAAAGTCGAACCCGGCCGAGGCGTCGTACCAGGCGCGTAACTGGGGATGGATCCGGTCTTGGAATATCATGTGTACTCCCTCCTTGATAGACAGGCGCGGAGGCCCGTGGCGAGAAAAGGCGGCGGAGGTGTGGTCCACCGCCGCCGTCTTTCTCGATCAATATGCGTGCTTTCCTCTGGAATAGGCCACCACGGTGCGGCGGTTGGGTTCCGTTCCGGTGGAGTAGGTGATCACGTCAGGGGTATCCTGCAAGGTCTCGTGGATCACATGGCGCTCGTAGGCGTTCATCGGTTCCAGGGTGATGTTCCGGCGGTACTTGACCACCTTCATGGCCACCTTTTTGGCCAGACGGCGCAGGGATTCCTCCCGCTTGGCCCGGTAGTTCTCCGCGTCGATGTGGACCCGCACCCGATGGGCGCGGCCGCGGTTGACGGAGTAGTTGGTCAGCTGCTGGATGGCGTCCAGCGTCTCGCCCCGGTGGCCGATGAGGGCGCCCAGCCTCTGCCCCTCCAGGGTCACGAGGATGCCGTTTTCGGTGCGGGGGGCGATGACGATGTCCGCCTGGACCTCCATCTGGGCCAGCAGACCGGAGAGGAAGGCGCGGATGCGCTCCTCCACGTCACCGCTCTGGGCGGCGGGGGCCGGTGCTGCCTCGGCAGCGGGGGCAGCCGGGGCCGCTGCGGGGACGGCCTTCTCCGGTACCGGCTCCCGGACGGCTTCCGGGGCCGCCTTCGGGGCGGGCGCGGGGTCCGGCTGCTTCGGCGGTACAGGCTCCGGCTGGGGGGCGGGGGCCTCCTCGTCGGGGACCTCATAGGTGACCTTTACTTTGGCGGGGGCGCTGCCAAAGCCCAAAAATCCGGACTTGGCCCGCTCCAGCACTTCTACGGACACACTGTCCCGGTCCAGCCCCAGCTGGGCCAGGGCGTTCTGCACGGCAGCATCTTCCGATCTGCCCGTGGCTTCTATCCATTTCAACATAAGGCAGGTCTCTCCTTACTTTTCGTCGTTGTCGCCGCGGGTCTCATCCAGAGCCTGGGCTGTGGGTTTCCCCTTCTTCTTGTCTTTTTTTGCCAACTCCACGGCCTGCTTTTGGGCCTGCTCGGCCTCGGCCTGTTTGGCCAGCTCGTTGGGGTCCTGATAGGGGAAGGTGGGGTAGCGCTCCGGGTCATACAGACGGCCTCTGGCGTAGGCGCGGATGCCCTCCCGGCTGGCCCCGGCGATGCTCTTGTTGAGCTTGCGCTCCATCTGGATCTTGCGCATCTCCTCCTGGGCCTTGCGCTTGGCTTCGGCCTGGGCTTTTTTCTCCAGCTTGATGCGCTCTCGCTCCTGTTCCTGGCGCTCGGCCCGGTCCTTTTCCTGTTTTTTCAGGAAGGAGCGGAGGAAGGGGATGTTCACCACTTCCTGGAGCATGGCAAACAGGCTGTTTGCGATCCAGTACACACCCAGGGCAGCGGGCAGCGTGAAGCAGATCCACAGGGAGAACAGGGGCATGATGAGCATGGTGGTCTTGGTGGACTGGTCCATGGGCTTGGCCGTGCCGAGCACGTCGGCGTTGATCTTATTGGTCACGATCATGGACACCACGCCCAGCAGGGCAGAGACGATGGGGATGAGCCAGAGAACGAAGGCAGAGCCCACGTCATCCGCTTTCCAGAACATAAAGCTGGGGGTCTGGGACAGGTTCACACCCAGGAAGGTAAAGTCGATCTGGGGCATCCCGGCCAGGTCAGGCACAGCGGCGACGATCTTATCGTGGTTCAGGAACACGTCCTGGGCGATCTGCAGCTGCTGGTTCTTGTAGTTGAGGACCTCCCCGTAGAGCAGGTTGGAGATCACGTTGAACTGATCCTCCGTGACGTTCATGAGGTAGGTCAGGGGTTGCCGGATGATGGCGTACAGCACCATCAGGAAGGGCAGGGGCAGGAAGGACCAGAGACAGCCGGACGAGGGCTTCACGCCCTCCTGCTCATAGAGCTTGGTGAGCTCCTGGCTGTATTTTTCCCGGTCGCGGGCGTACTTCTGGGCCAAGACCTTCTGCTTTTCCGCCAGTCCGCTCATGGCCAGCATGCCCTTACGACCTTTCAGGAAGATGGGGGACAGGACCAGACGGACCACCAGGCCGAACAGGATGATGGACACACCATAGCTGCCGGTGATGTTGTAGAACAGCAGAAGCAGCTTGGCAAAGGGGGTCAAAATATAACTCATTGCAGCGCCTCCAAGTGAGATGGGGTCCCGGCGGCTTGTCCGCCGGGGATGGCTGTCGCCCCGCCGTCAGGGGACGGGGTCATACTCGATGCTCTTCTGCCGATGAAAGGGGTTGCAGCGCAGGATGCGGCGCAGGGCAAGAAAGCCCCCCTTGAGAGCGCCGTATTTTTCGACCGCCTCCAGGGCATAGGCCGAGCAGGTGGGAATGAACCGGCAGCAGGGGGGACGGAGCGGCGAGAGGAACCGGCGGTAAAACCGGATCATCCAGAGCAGGACAGCCTTCATGGCTTCTTTCCCTCCTGGGAGGGGAGAAGCTGAAGTTTTTTTGCCAGGCGGAGAAAATCTCGTTCCAACACGGCATAGGAGCTGTGGACCGCCCGGACCCGCGCCACGACGACAATATCGTAGCCGGGGGCAAACCGGTCCTCGTGCAGCCGATAGATCTCCCGCAGGCGGCGGCGCACCTTGTTGCGCACCACGGCGTGGCCGAGCTTGGTGCCGGTGGTCAGCCCCAGGCGGCTCTCCCTGCGGCCGTTGCGGCGGCAGTAGAGAACCATCGTGGGGGCCACGGCGCTCTTGCCCTTGGCGTACAGCCGGCGAAAGACCCTATTTTCCTTTAAGGAAACGGTAAATTTCACAGCATTTTCTCCCTACATTCTGACAGAGCCGCCAGAGACTGCGGCAAAAAAAGAAGCTGATGCTTCGCAGGGGCGGTGGAATACGATTCCCCGCCCCTTAGTCAGTCTCTATGCGGTTAACCTTGGCATCAGTGAGTCAGCCGAGCGCGGCCTCTGGCGCGGCGACGAGCCAGAACCTTGCGCCCGTTGGCGGTAGCCATGCGCTTGCGGAACCCGTGCTCCTTGGAACGCTGACGCTTCTTGGGCTGATAGGTACGAACCATTCCGATACACCTCCTGTATCTATTTCGAGCGGAAGCCGAATAAAATAATCATAAGGCCCGCCAACCACAACGGCCGAATTGCCCCGGCCGCGGTCGTCACAGAAAATACGCAGTCAAAAAAGCCAGGAAAACTCCATGATTGCGTGCAATACATTATACAGGAAACCACATCCCTCTGTCAACCTTAAATTTTTCTCGGATCTGGCCTCCTTCTGCCCCCCGCACGGGCACCTTATAAATAGAACAGCGCTTGCCAAAAAAAACGGAATCTGCTATAATAAACTGATTTTTTATCGATAACTCTGTTCTCACCGGCAGGTCCATGAATGGCATGGGCCTATTTGTCCATGCTTTTTATCGTGCCGCCCCCGCCGAAAGGGGGCAAGGCCCCGGTGACGACAGACCAAAGGAGGTTGCCCATGAACTCTGCCGCGGATATTTGGGAGCGCGTGCTGTCCCTGATGAAACAAACCATGACCGAGACCACCATCACCACCTGGTTCTCCGACGCAGAGCCGGTGGCTCTGGATGAAAACCGGTTCATTCTCTATGTCCCCACGGACTTCAAGCGGGAGATCGTGGTCTCCCGGTACCTAAAGGACATCAAAAAGGCCCTGTACGACCTGTTCTCCGAGGACCTGGACGTGGTGGTCCTGAGCGAGGACGAAAAAGACAAATACGCCAAGAAAGAGCCCCCCTCCCGCTTCCTGCCGGGAACGGAGGAATACACCTTTGAGCGCTTCGTGGTGGGCAACTCCAACAAGCTGGCCCACGCAGCGGCCCTGGCCGTGGCCGAGCATCCGGCAGAGAACTACAACCCGCTCTTCATCCACGGCGAGTCCGGCCTGGGCAAGACCCACCTGCTGTATGCCATCGCCCACACCATCCATAAAAACCACCCGGACTATAAGATCGTCTACATCCGAGGCGAGGATTTTACCAATGAGCTCATCCGGGATATCCGGGCCGGGAAAAACCAGGAGTTCCGGGCCAAGTACCGCTCGGCAGACGTGTTCCTCATGGACGACGTGCAGTTCATCGCCGGGCGGGACTCCACCCAGGAGGAGATGTTCCACACCTTCAACACCCTCTACGAGGACAAAAAGCAGATCGTCTTCACCGCCGACCGTCCCCCCAAGGAGATGCTGCGGCTGGAAGACCGCTTAAAGACCCGCTTTGAATGGGGCCTTCTGGCCGACATCCAGCCCCCGGACTACGAGACCCGCATGGCCATCATCAAAAACAAGGCCATCCGCATGGGGGTCGAGCTGCCGGAGGAAGTGCTCATCTATGTGGCGGAAAACGTCACCTCCAACGTGCGGCAGATCGAGGGGACCGTGAAAAAGATCCTCGCCTTCCGGGACCTGCTGGGCAGCAACGTGGACGCCAGCTCCGTGACCCGCGCCGTCCGGGACATGTTCAAAGAACCGTCAGACATCCTGCCCACCGCCGAGGTCATCATCGAGGAGGTCGGCAAGTTCTACGACATCGACCCCAACGCCATCCGGGGACAGGGGCGGACCAAGGCCACCAGCTGGGCCCGGCACATCGCCATCTATCTCACCCGGCACATGACGAAGCTCTCCCTGAAAGACATCGGCAAAGAGTTCGACAACCGGGACCACACCACCGTCCTGCACTCCATCGAGCGGGTCGAAAAGCAGTGCAAGACCGACCCGGAGACCAACGAGGTCATCAAAGACATCCGCTCGAACGTCAACGAACGCTACAACTGACCCCACCCCCAAACCGGGAGAAATTTTGCCCGGAAAAACGCTCCCCAAAGCCTGTGGGTCTCCACCGGGAAATGTGGATATGTGGAGAAGTCTATGTGGAAAGTTTGCCTCTATCCACACGGGGGACAAAAACAGACCCAAACCATCCACAGGGGCTGTGGGCAAAAAATCCTAGAAAACCTGAGGGTCCCGCCAGTTTTCCACAAAAAACGGCCCTACTACTACCACTGCGACCTTTTTTCTTATTCTCTCTTTTACTCCATCAACCCCCACCCCAACCATCCATCACCAGAATCGGAGGTCTTTCCATGAAATTCAGCTGTGAAAAAGCATTGCTGCAATCTGCCATCCTCACCGCTTCCCGTGCCGTTTCTCCCAAAAGCACCATCCCTGCTCTGGAAGGACTTCTGCTCGAAGCCGAAGAAAACGGCACCGTCTTCCTCACCGGCTATAACCAAGAGACCGGCATCCGGTCTGCCATCCAGGCCGATGTCTCCCAGCCCGGTTCCATGGTCCTCCCCGCCCGCCTGTTTGGAGAGATCGTCCGCAAGCTGCCCGACGACATGGTCCTGTTCCAGGAGGAGGCTCTGAAAGTCCACATCGCCTGTGGATACAGCGAGTTCGACCTGCTCGGCATCGACCCGGAGGACTTCCCGGAGCTGCCCACAGTGGAATACCAGAACTCCCTGGCCCTCCCCGAACAGACCCTCCGGGCCATGATCAGCCAGACCATCTTCGCCGTGAGCACCGACGACAGCCGCCCCATCCACACCGGCACGCTGTTTTCCGTGGGGGAGGACGGCCTGACCATGGTGGCTGTGGACGGATTCCGCCTGGCCCTGCGCCGGGAGGCCCTGGCAGAACAGAACGGAAGCTTTGAGTTCGTGGTCCCCGGCGTCTCCCTCAGCGAGGTGGAAAAGATCTGCCGGGAGAGCGAGGAGATCGTCCACATCCACCAGGGCGCCCGGCACATCCTGTTCAAGATGGGGGACACCATCCTCATCTCCCGCCGCCTGGAGGGCGACTTCCTGGCTTGGCGGCAGGCCATCCCCCGGAACAACCCGGTGAAGGTCACTGCCGACACCAAACAACTGCTGTCCTGCATCGACCGCGTCTCCCTCATCGTCAGCGAAAAGCTGAAAAGCCCCCTGCGCTGCGTGGTGGGGGACGGGCAGATCGACATGACCACCCGCACCGCCCTGGGCAATGCCCACGACTGCTGTCCCATCGACGGCAGCGGCAACGGCCTGGAGATCGGCTTCAATAACAAGTATATGATGGACGCCCTCAAGGCTGCCCCCCAGGACAAAGTCACCTTGGAGCTGTCCAGCCCCATCACCCCCTGCATCATCGTCCCGGCGGAGGGAGAGGAAAACTTCCTCTTCATGGTCCTGCCGGTGCGGCTGAAGGCAGAGTCCTGAGAACGGGAGGCAGACATGGCACAGAAAACCGTTTCCATCACCACCGAGTTCATCAAGCTCGAAGCCCTGCTCAAGCTGGCCAACCTGGTCGGCACCGGCGGGGAAGCCAAAATGCTCATCCAGGACGGACAAGCGTCCGTCAACGGCGAAGTCTGCACCATGCGGGGCAAGAAGCTCCGCCCCGGTGACACCGTCCAGTTCCAGGGCCAGGAGATCCTGGTGCAATGAAGCTGCGCCGGATCGTCCTGGACGGCTTTCGGAACTACACGGACTTCACCGCCGACTTTTCCCCCGGCGTGAACGTCATCTGGGGAGAGAACGCCCAGGGCAAAACGAACCTGCTGGAGGCCATCGGCTTTCTCTCCGGGGCCCGCTCCCACCGGGCCAGGGGGGACAAGGAGCTGCTCTCCTTCCACCGAGACCAGGGGACCATCACCGCCGAGGTCACCAGCCGGGGCCGGGACTTTCTGCTGGAGGTCCAGCTCTTCCGGGGTGCCCGGCGGCGGCTGTTCGTCAACCACGTGAAGTGCAAGACGGCGGCAGAGCTGGGCGGCATCGTCCAGACGGTCCTGTTCTGCCCGGAGGACCTGGCCCTCATCAAGGCCGGGGCCGCCGAGCGGCGGTCCTTTCTGGACCACGCGATCTGTCAGCTCCGCCCCCGATACGCCGAGGCACTGGCCCAGTACAACAAGCTCCTGGACCACAAGACCCGCATTTTGCGGGACTGGGAGAAACACCCCAGCCTGCTGGATGTGCTGGAGGACTTCAACGAGGCCATGGCCAGGGCCGGGGCGCTGGTGATCCACTACCGGGCCCACTTCGTCCGCAAGCTGGCGGAGAAGGCCGCCCAAATCCAAACCGAATTTTCCGGGGGACGGGAGACACTGGCCCTGCATTACGCCACCGTCTCCACGGTCCGGGACCCGCTGGGCCCCACGGTGGAGCTCTACGAAGACCTCCGCCGCCACCAGGACAGCCACGCCAAGGCCGAGCGGGACGCCCGGTCCTGTCTCTCCGGCCCCCACAAAGACGACCTGGTGGCCCGGATCAACGGCCAGCCTGCCCGGCAGTACGCCTCCCAGGGGCAGACCCGGACCGCTGCGCTGTCGCTGAAGCTGGCCGAGCGGGAGCTGTTTCGGGACGACACCGGCCAGTGGCCCATCCTGCTCCTGGACGATGTGCTCTCGGAGCTGGACGCCCGGCGGCAGGATTTCGTCCTGCGGCGCATCACCGGCGGCCAGGTGATCCTCACCGGCTGCGAGGCTCCGGACGGGAGTTTTCCGGAGGGCCGGACCCTGCATATCGTGCAGGGAAAGTTAGTAAACGACCCGGAAACGGGGAAGATCCCCGTGTTCCAAGACAAAAAAGATTCCGATTCGTCGGAACCTTCGTGATAGAATAGAGGGAAGCGATGTACCTGCATTTAGGCAGCTCCGTGGTCATCCGCCAGCGGGACGTGGTGGGGATCTTCGACCTGGACAACACCACGTCCTCCCGCATCACCCGCGATTTTCTCACCCAGGCCCAGCGGGCCGGGCGGGTGGTGACGGTGGGGGACGACCTGCCCAAATCCTTTTTGCTCTGCCGGGACGGGGCGGGGGAGATCACAGTGTATCTCTCGCAGCTGTCCTCGGCCACCCTGCTCAAGCGCATGGAGTCCGGTGGCTTTACCGTGTGACGAAACTTGGAGGTTTAACATGGATCAGTTGGAAAACAAAAACACCACCGCGGTGGAACATGAATACGGGGCCTCGGAGATCCAGGTCCTGGAGGGATTGGAGGCGGTCCGGAAACGGCCGGGCATGTACATCGGCTCCACCTCCTCCAGTGGCCTGCACCACCTGGTCTATGAGATCGTGGACAACGCCATCGACGAAGCCTTGGCCGGCTACTGCACCGACATTCAGGTGAGCATCGAGCCGGGCAACATCATCAAGGTCGTGGACAACGGCCGCGGCATCCCCGTGGACATCCAGAAGCAGACCGGCAAGCCCGCCCTGGAGGTGGTCTTTACCATCCTGCACGCCGGCGGCAAGTTCGGCGGCGGTGGCTACAAGGTCTCCGGCGGCCTGCACGGCGTGGGTGCCTCGGTCGTGAACGCCCTGAGCGAATGGCTGGAGGTCCGGGTCTATAAAGACGGGAACATCTACGAGATGAAGTTTGCCCGCGGCCACGTCACCCAGCCCATGAAGGTGGTGGGCCAGACGGACAAGACCGGCACGGAAGTCGTCTTCAAGCCAGACCCGGAGATGTTCACCGAGACGACGGAGTATGATTACGAGACGCTCCACACCCGGATGCGGGAGGAGGCGTTTTTGAACGCGGGCCTGTCCATCACCATCGCCGACCGGCGGGGGGAGGAGGTCCAGGCCGAGACCATGTGCTATGAGGGCGGCATCCGGGAGTTTGTCACCTACATCAACCGCAACAAGACCGCCATCCACGACGGGGTCATCTACATGGCCGGGTCCAAGGACGACGCCATGGCTGAAGTCTCCCTGCAGTATAACGACAGCTACAACGAGATCATCGTCTCCTTCGCCAACAATGTCCATACGCCGGAGGGCGGTATGCACGAGGAGGGGTTCAAGCGGGCCCTCACCAACGCCCTGAACACCTACGGCAAGAAAATGAAGATTTTGAAAGACGACGAGAAGGTCTCCGGCGAGGACTGCCGGGAGGGCCTGACCTGCGTCATTTCCGTCAAGCTCACCGAGGCCCAGTTCGAGGGCCAGACCAAGGCCAAGCTGGGCAACTCCGAGATCCGCACCCTGGTCAACGGCATGGTCTCGGAAAAGCTGGAGGAATTTCTGGAGGAGAACCCCGCCGTGGGCCGGGCCATTCTGGAAAAGGCCCTCACCGCCTCCCGCGCCAGAGAGGCCGCGCGGAAGGCCAGAGAGTCCGTTCGCCGCAAGACCGGCCTGGAATCCGGCCAGATGCCCGACAAGCTGAAGGATTGCAACGAGCGGGACCCCGCCCTCACAGAGATCTACATCGTCGAGGGCGATTCCGCCGGCGGCTCCGCCACCCAGGGCCGGGACGCCCGCTTCCAGGCCATCCTTCCCCTATGGGGCAAGATGCTCAACGTGGAGAAGGCCCGGGCCGACAAGGTCTACGGCAACGAAAAGCTCATCCCCGTCATCACCGCCCTGGGCGCGGGCATCGGGGAGGAGTTCAACCCGGAGAAGCTGCGCTACCACAAGATCATCATCATGGCCGATGCCGACGTGGATGGGGCCCACATCCGCACCCTGCTGCTGACCTTCTTCTTCCGCTTCATGCGGCCCCTCGTTGAGCAGGGCTATGTGTATTCCGCCGTGCCGCCCCTGTTTAAGCTTACCCGCGGCAAGCAGCAGCGGGTGGCCTACTCCGACGAGGAGCGGGACCGGGTCTCCGCTGAGATGCGCGGGGACAACCCCAACGCCAAGGTAGAGATCAGCCGCTTCAAGGGCCTGGGCGAGATGGACCCCCACGAGCTGTGGGAGACCACCATGAATCCCGCCACCCGCACCCTGCGGCGCATCACCCTGGAGGACGCGGTGAAGGCCGACGAGATCTTCACCATCCTCATGGGCGAGAAGGTCGAGCCGCGGAAAGAATTCATCGAGGAAAACGCCAAGTATGTCGTGAACCTGGATATTTGAGCCAGGCCGCTGGCAAACTAGGGGAAAGGGGGGCTAGAGATGCTGGGATCGGTTTCGTTTTTGGTCGCAGCGGCCCTCCTTCCGCCGCTGATCCTGCTGGCGGTGGTCTACCGGATGGACCGCCTGGAGAAGGAGCCGGCCCGTCTGCTGTGGTCGCTGTTTTTCTGGGGGCTTTTGGGGATGTTCCCCATCCTGCTTTTGGAGCTTGTGGCCGACCAGTTCATCGACTTTTTCCCCTGGGACCCCATGACCTACCTCTTCCTGGCCTACTTCGTCGTGCCGGGGTTCATCGAGGAGGGGGTCAAGAACCGGGTCTTACGGAAACGAACGTGGTACGACCCGAATTTTAATTACCGCTTCGACGGCATCGTCTACGGCGTGTTCGTCTCCCTGGGCTTTGCCGGGGTGGAGAACGTGCTGTATGTGCTGAACGCCGGCTTCGGCACGGCCGTGGTCCGGGCGATCTTTTCCATTCCGGGCCATGCCATGTTCGGCGTGGTGATGGGCTTCTACCTCTCCCGTGCCAAGTGGGCCGAGAAATACGGCCAGCGGCACCGGATGCGGGCGGCCCTGCGCCGGTCGTTTTTCGTCCCGGCGGTGCTGCATGGGCTGTATGACTTTTTGCTCATGGGGTTTGAAGCGGTCTTTTATTTCTACTTCGCGGGGCTGGTGATCGGCGTCATCCGCCTGCTGCGAAAGAGCGCCCGCGAGGACGGGCCGATCTAAAAAAATAACCTTCCTTTTCGGGGAAGGCATTGCGTGGAACTTGTACGGCGTCACGATTTGGGTGGCAGAGAAGGAGTGAAACTATGGCAAAGAACAAAGATTACCGACCGGAGGACATCGCCTTCCCTGACCAGGTCATTGTCGAGTCCGAGCTGGTCAAGGAGATGAAGGACAGCTACATCGACTATGCTGTTTCCGTCATCGTGGGCCGTGCCCTGCCGGACGTGCGGGACGGCCTGAAGCCCGTCCACCGGCGGATCTTATATTCCATGTACGAGAGCGGACTGACCTGGGACAAGCCTTTCAAAAAGTCCGCCACCTGCGTGGGCGACGTGCTGGGCAAATATCACCCCCACGGCGACGCGTCGGTCTACGACGCCCTGGTCCGTCTGGCCCAGGATTTCTCCATGCGCTACCGGCTCATCGACGGCCACGGCAACTTCGGCTCCGTGGACGGCGACCCCCCCGCAGCCTACCGTTACACGGAGGCCCGCATGGCCAAAATGGCCGGGGATATGCTGGCAGACATCGAGAAGGACACCGTGGATTGGTCCCCCAACTTCGACGAGAGCCGCAAGGAGCCCAAGGTCCTGCCCGCCCGCTTCCCCAACCTGCTGGTGAACGGCTCTTCGGGCATCGCCGTGGGCATGGCCACGAACATCCCGCCCCACAACCTGCGGGAGGTCATCGACGCCGCTGTCTGCGTGCTGGAAAACCCGGAGGCCGACCTGGCCGATCTCATGCAGTACATCAAGGGCCCGGATTTTCCCACCAAGGGCATCATCATGGGCCGGGCCGGCATCCGCGCTGCCTACGCCACCGGCCGGGGCCGAGTGACCATCCGCGCCCGCACCGAGTTTGAGGAGTACGGCCGGAACCACGACCGCACCCGCATCATCGTCACGGAGCTGCCGTACCAGGTCAACAAGCGGATGCTCATCGCCGCCATCGCCGAGCAGGTGAAGGAAAAGCGGCTGGAGGGCATCTCCGACCTGCGGGACGAGTCCGACCGCAACGGTATGCGGATCGTCATTGAGCTGAAACATGACGCCAACCCCCAAGTGGTCTTGAACCACCTGCTGACCCAGACCCAGTTACAGACCACCTTCGCCATCAACATGCTGGCCCTGGTGGACAACCAGCGGCAGCCGAGAGTCCTGTCCCTGCGGAACATTCTGGACGAGTATCTGACCTTCCAGGAGGAGGTCATCACCCGCCGGACCCTGTTCGACAAGCGCAAGGCCGAGGAACGGGCCCATCTGCTGGAGGGTCTGCTCATCGCCCAGGACAACATCGACGAAGTGATCCGGATCATCCGGTCCAGCTATGACAACGCCAGAGAAAACCTGATGAACCGCTTCGACCTGGACGAGGTTCAGGCCCAGGCCATCTGCGACATGCGGCTCATCGCCCTCCAGGGTCTGAACCGGGAAAAGCTCCAGAACGAGTACAACGAGCTGGAGAAAAAGATCGCCTGGTTCCAGCAGCTGCTCTCCAACCGGGAGCTGCTGCTGGGCCAGATGAAAAAAGAACTGCTGGAAATTCGGGATAAGTACGGCGACGACCGCCTGACCGAGATCCAGGACGTGGCGGACGAGATCGACATCGAGGACCTCATCGAGGAGGAGACCTGCGTCTTTACCCTCACCGCTGCCGGCTACATCAAGCGCATGCCCGTCTCGACCTATCGCGCCCAGAAGCGGGGCGGCAAGGGCATTTCCGCCCAGAGCCTGCGGGAGGAGGATTATGTCGACACCCTCTTCACCGCCTCCAGCCACGACAACATCCTCTTCTTCACCAGCTCCGGCCGGGTCTACAAGAAGAAGGGCTATCAAATTCCTGAAGCCAGCCGCACGGCCAAGGGCACCCACCTGAACAACATCTTCCAGTTCGAGCCGGGCGAAAAAGTGACCACCATGATCCACGGCCGGGATTATGACGAGAACGGCTATCTCTTCATGGTCACGAAGAACGGCACCGTCAAGCGCACGGAGAAATCCGCCTTCCGCAACATCCGGGCCGTGGGCCTGCGGGTCCTGACCCTGGACGAGGGGGACGAGCTCATCACCGTGCTGGAGACCGACGGCCAGGAGAATATTTTGATCGCCACCCACGACGGGCAGGCCATCTGCTTCCGGGAGAGCGACGTGCGTCCCATGGGCCGGACGGCCATGGGCGTGCGCGGCATCAAGCTCCGGGCGGGGGACTACGTCATCGGCGGGGCCCTGGCGAAGCTGGGCACCATGCTTCTGGCCATCACCGAGAACGGCTACGGCAAGCGCACCCCCATCGAGGAGTACATCCGCTCCGGCGGGGAGCCGCAGCACCGGGGCGGCTTCGGTCTCCGGGGCTACCAGATCACCGAAAAGACCGGCAAGGCCGCCGGGGTGAAGGTGGTCCAGGAGGACGACGACATCCTCATCATCTCCGACGACGGCACCATCATCCGCATGGCCGCCGCCGATGTGAACGTTTACAGCCGCACGGCCCAGGGCGTGCGCGTCATGCGGGTGTCCGAGGGGACGAAGGTCATCTCTCTGGCCCGCGTGCCCCAGGAGGAGGACAAGAACCAGAGCGAGGAAGCCGCCGAAGAGGCCACCGAACCGGCAGACGCTCCGGCCGAAGCGCCCGCTTCTGATTCCCAAGAGGAGACGCCGTGAAGCAGGTCAGCATCTACACCGACGGCGCCTGTTCCGGCAACCCCGGCCCGGGGGGCTGGGGGGCGGTGCTGCTGTATGGGCAGCACAAGAAGGAGATCTCCGGGGGAGAACCCTCCACCACCAACAACCGCATGGAGCTTACGGCGGTGATCGCCGCCCTGTCCATGCTGAAGGAACCCTGCGCCGTGGACCTCTACTCCGACTCCAAGTATGTCATTGATGCCTTGGAGAAGGGGTGGGCCAGAGGCTGGAAAAAGCGGGGCTGGGTCAAGAGCGACAAAAAGCCCGCGCTGAACCCGGATCTTTGGGAGCAGCTGTTGGCCTTGGTCGATGTGCATCAGCTGACGTACCACTGGGTGAAGGGGCACGCGGAGAACGCGTATAACAACCGCTGCGATGAGCTGGCGGTGGGGGAGAGCCGAAAGTTTCGGTGACCGGTATCCACACAAAACAGCTGGTTTGTGCACTGTTTTCTCGCTTTTTGTTCCCGCATCGCTTGCTTTGGGGCGTTATCCCACCAAGTTTTCCACATCTTCCACGGAAATGTCCACATGCAGGGCCGCGCTGATCCCCAACCCCAATATCTTGGATAAGACCTCCACCTCGCTGTCGATATTCCGCGGTGTGACGAACCAGGCAGAACCCTGCCCAAACTGTCGCGAGGGTTCTGATCCCTCTCGATCCGATCCGGCCTCTTCCAGCAGGTCCAGACACAGGGTCCCCGCCTCCACCACCGTCGGTACCCCGACAGCCAGCACGGGCAGGCCGAGGTGTTCCTCGTCCAGGGCCATGCGGGCGTTTCCCACCCCGGAGCCGGGGACGATGCCGGTGTTGGAGACTTGGATCGTCCGGCACACCCGCTCCTGCCGCCGGGCGGCCAGGGCATCCACGGCGATGAGGCAGGCGGGGCGGATGGTTTGGAGCACGCCGGCGAGCAGTTCGCCGGTCTCCACCCCCGTGGTCCCGGTGACGCCGGGGGCCAAGGCCGCCACGGGGCGGAAGCCAGGAAATTCCTCCGGCAGGTTTTCCACAAGATGCCGGGTGATGAGGAGAAGATCCGTTGTCTTCGGGCCGATGGCGTCGGGGGTCATTTGCCGGTTGCCCAGGCCCGCCACGAAGACAGGGCCGGTGTCCGGCAGACCGGGCAGCTGGCCCAATAGAGCCGCCACCGCGCGGGCGGCGCGAAGCAGCTCCTCTCGGCCTTGGGGCAGGGCGGGAAACTCCAAGGTGAGATACGTCCCCACGGGCTTGCCCAGGGCCTCGGCCCCAGTCTCGTCCAGGATGTCCACGCGGGTCATGGGATAGCCGAAGAGCGTCTCTTCCCTGGCACGGACACCGGAAAGCTGCGTGGTTTTCCCGGCGGAGGACTCGAAAAGCTCCTTGGCCTCCAGGGCCAAGTCGCTGCGTCTGCCATAGTGCATGGGCGGCTCCTTTCTGCCGGACCACAAGATATTGTGGCGGCGCATGACGGTTTTTACTAGGTTTAGCAATTTCCCACCCATTATGCAAAAAATTTAATTTTTTCCGAAAAAGACTTGCAAAATGGAAGAAGTTATGCTACAATACATTCTCGCACAGAACTTTTGTGACGAAATTTTACCCATCGGAGGAGGTGTTTGGTTTGCCGAATATCAAGTCTGCAAAGAAGCGTGTTCTGGTCAATCAGACAAAGGCCGCTAGAAACAAGGCCGCAAAGTCCGCACTGAAGACTCAGCTGAAGTATTTTGATGCTGCTATCATCGAAGGCAACCGCAGCGAGGCCGATAAGAGATACAAGGAAGCTGTCAAGGCTGTCGATCAGGCTGCCGCTCGTGGTCTGCTGCACAAGAACACCGCAGCCAACCGCAAGAGCAAGATGACTCTGCGCCTGAACAAGATCCCTCAGTAATTTCATTGCTAGGACGCAAACAAAACCGTTTGACTTGGGTCAAGCGGTTTTTTTGCGCCCTTTTTTGCATCGGCGGCCCCCATTTTTATCCCCAAATTTCGAGCAAACTGTGGAAAACTTTCCCCGTTCAAAAACCGGAGACAGAACGTTAAAAAAATTTCTACTTCGACTTCACGAAATCTTCATAAATACCCGCTATACTGGCCACAGTGAAAAAACACAGGGCCAACACCCCGGTGGCCCTTCCCCACGAGGGCAGATAGACAGGAGGCAAACACCATGGACTACTACGGCAACGACAACAACGGGTCTGGCGGATTCCAGAACGATCCCTTTTCTCCGGGCAACGACCCCTCTTTCTCCGGCGGCTGGGACAACGGCCCCAGCATGAACGGGGAGGATCCCAACCATCACGATAAAAACAAACGCAGCCGCAAGCCCATGTCGCCCAAGCAGAAGGGCGCGATCAAGATCGTGGCCCTTTGCTTGGTGTGTGCTTTGCTGGGCGGGCTGGCCCAGCCCATCTATTCCAGTCTCTCCGGCGGGAATGAGACAACGATCTACACCGGCGACCGGACGCCCACCCAGGTGGACACGGCCTCTGTGGATACCTCGAAAGAGCTGACCACGGCAGAGATCTACGCCAAGTATGTCAACTCCTGCGTCGGTATCACCGTCGATATTGTCAGCACCAACGTCTTCGGCCAGACCGTCACCGGCGCCGCCGCCGGTTCCGGCTTCGTGATCACCGAAGACGGCTACATCCTCACCAACTACCACGTCATCGACGGGGCCAACTCCATCAAGGTCACGTTTGACAACGGCAAGGAATACACCGCCACTTATGTGGGCGGCGAGGAGAAGAACGACATCGCCGTGATCAAGGTGGACGCCACCGGCCTGACCCCCGTGGTCATCGGCAAGTCCAGCGATATGCTCGTCGGCGAGCAGGTCACCACCATCGGCAACCCCCTGGGCGAGCTGACCTTCTCCGAGAGCACCGGCATCATCTCCGCCCTGGACCGCTCCATCACCATGAGCGACGGCCGCCAGATGAACATGATCCAGACCGACTGCGCCATCAACTCCGGCAACTCCGGCGGCCCGCTGTTTAACAGCCACGGCGAGGTCATCGGCATCGTCTCCGCCAAGTATTCCTCCGGCAGCAATTCTTCCTCCGCCTCCGTGGAGGGCCTGGGCTTCGCCATCCCCATGGACGACGTGGCCAGCATGGTCTCTGACCTGGTGAAGAACGGCTATGTGACCGGCAAGCCCATCATGGGCATCTCCGTGGCCGATGTGGACGAGAGCGTCACCTCCTACGGTGTGCCCCAGGGCGCCATCATCCGGGTGGTCACCCCCGACCTGTGCGGCGCCAAGGCCGGCTTGCAGGCCGGCGACATCGTCACCAAGATCGACAACACCGACGTCACCTCCGCCAGCGACCTGACCTCCGCCATTGGCAACTACAAGCCGGGCGACAAAGTCACCCTGACCATCTTCCGCAGCGGTGAGACAAAGACCGTCGAGGTCACTTTGGAAGAATCCACCCCCGAAAAAACCGAAAAACAGAACCAGGCTCAGCAAGAGTATCAGCAGGAATACCAGCAGAGCCAGCAGCGGCAACAGCAGTCGCAACAGCAGCAGCAAGGCAGCAGCGGCTGGCCCTTCGGGAGCTTTGGTTACTGAGTCCATACATCGAACAAACATAGCGTTTCCTCTTTTTTGCAAGGGCGGCACGGAGCACGTGCCGCCCTTGCCATTTTCCTGGGAGACGGGGAGAGGCCGAAAATCCACAGGGATGTGGAAAAATTGCTGGCTCTTTCCACGGGTTTCCGACAAAATCCGGCGGTCAAACCCTTGACACCCTTGGGTTTTTCGCTATAATTGAACTATTGTGGGTGGCTAGGCTGCCCCTTGAGCAAATTTTTAGAGTGAAAATAATCGCTGACATGCTACCAGCGAAGGAGGAGTTAAGAGATGCTTTCCAATTCTGAAAAGACCATGGAAAAAGTTGTGGCCCTGTGCAAGGGCCGGGGATTCGTCTTCCCCGGCAGTGAGATCTACGGCGGCCTGGCCAACACCTGGGACTATGGCCCCTTGGGTGTGGAGCTGAAAAACAACGTAAAAAAGGCATGGTGGAAGAAGTTCGTCCAGGAGAACCGCTACAACGTGGGTCTGGACGCCGCCATCCTGATGAACCCCCAGGTGTGGGTGGCTTCCGGTCACGTGGGAGGCTTCTCTGACCCCCTGATGGACTGCAAGGAGTGCAAGGAGCGCTTCCGCGCCGACAAGATCATCGAGGAGTGGTGCCAGGAAAACAACTTTGACCTGGGCAAGTCCGTGGATGCGCTGAGCCAGAGCGAGATGAAGGATTTCATCGAGACGCACAACATCGCCTGCCCCTCCTGCGGCGGCCACAACTGGACCGACATCCGTCAGTTTAACCTGATGTTCAAGACCTTCCAGGGCGTCACCGAGGACGCAAAGAACACCGTGTACCTGCGGCCTGAGACGGCCCAGGGCATTTTCGTCAACTTCCAGAACGTCCAGCGTACCACCCGGAAGAAGCTGCCCTTCGGCGTGTGCCAGGTGGGCAAGTCCTTCCGCAACGAGATCACCCCCGGCAACTTCACCTTCCGCACCCGTGAGTTCGAGCAGATGGAGCTGGAGTTCTTCTGCAAGCCCGGCACCGAGCTGGAGTGGTTCAAGTACTGGAAGGACTTCTGCCACAAGTGGCTGCTGAACCTGGGCATGAAGGACGAGAACCTGCGCCTGCGCGACCACGACCCCGAAGAACTGTCTCACTATTCCAACGCCACCACCGACTTCGAGTTCGCCTTCCCCTTCGGCTGGGGCGAGCTGTGGGGCGTGGCTTCCCGGACCAACTACGACCTGAACGCCCACCAGACCACCTCCGGCAAGGACCAGACTTACTTCGACCAGGAGTCCGGCGAGCACTACATCCCCTTCGTCATCGAGCCTTCTCTGGGCGCCGACCGCGTGACCCTGGCCTTCCTGGTGGACGCTTACGACGAGGAGGTCGTGGGCCAGGACAAGAACGGCAAGGACGACGTCCGCGTGGTCCTGCGCCTGCACCCCGCCCTGGCACCCTTCAAGTGCGCCGTGCTGCCCCTGTCCAAGAAGCTGGCCGGCCCCGCCCAGGAGCTGCTGGATGACCTGTCCAAGGACTTCATGTGCGACTATGACGACGCCGGCTCCATCGGCAAGCGCTATCGCCGCCAGGACGAGATCGGCACCCCCTACTGCATCACCGTGGACTTCGACACCGTGGGCGACGCCGACAAGGAAGGCGACCACTGCGTCACCGTCCGTGACCGCGACACCATGGAGCAGGTCCGTCTGCCTATCTCTGAGCTGAAGGACTACCTCCGGGAGAAGATGGCATTTTAAGCCTCATTTCAGGATTCCCTAGTACGATAACTTGACTGCCCAGGGGGTGGGGGACTGCGTAAGTTTTGCGGCCTCCCACCCCTGGTGGTTTGTTCTTTCCAAGCGGTTATCTTCCGGTGTTTTTCGGAACGCCGGAGGATAAGCGTTTAGAAAACGAAAGGAGACGACCGATGTCATCTGCCGAAAAACAACAACGAAAAGCCGCGCGGAAGCTGCCGGGGAAGGACCAGGGCCTGACCTTCTGGCAGTGCTTCGCCAAGGATCGGCTGTATACCAAAGATATGCCGGGCATCCGGCCCTATCTCTACATCATCCCCTTTTTCCTTGCCTATTTTGTGCTGGACTTTTCCCTGCGCTACACCTACCGGTCCGCAGGCATCGTGGGGGTGGGGTATCTTCCGGCATTTCTGTTCACTCTGGGCTGGGCGCTGGTCTTTGCGGGGCTGGTGTTCTGCCTGCCCAAGGTGCCCCGCTGGTTCGTGCGGTGCGTGCCGCTGGTGACCTTCGTCACCATCGCCGTGACCCACAGCGGCTTTATGAGCATGTTCCGCCGCTTCTTCTCCTTCTCCGTGCTGACCTACGGGGGAACGGGGAGCTTCATGCAGGCCTCGTACATCCACATCGCGCTGAAGGTGGTGGCGGGGGCCACGGTCACCGTCCTGCTGATGATGACCTCCGGCCGTCTGCTGAAGGTCATTCCGCCCAAGCCTGTGAAGCTGTCTGTGATCCTGGGCCTGGTGGCGGCGGTGCTGGGGGCGGGGATCATCGCCTTTACCAACTACCATTTCTTCCCCGTGGTGGACACGGTGGTCTGGGACAACGCCGAGGAAAACACGGAGAGCGCCGCCTACCATGCGTTCAGCGACACCACCAACTCCCTGAAGCTCTGCGGCCTGTACCAGTACACCATGCGGGATCTCGTCCGCCAGATCTTCCCCGCCAACACCATGAGCGACGACGAGCGGCAGCAGGTGGAGGAATATATCGCCGCCTATGAGGACGCCAAACAGCCCAACGACTACACGGGTCTGCTCCAGGGCAAAAACGTCATCATGGTCCAGCTGGAGGCCCTGGACACCTGGATGCTCCAGCCGGAGTACATGCCAAACCTCTCGCAGCTCAAGTCTGAAAGCATTGCCTTTACCAACCACTATACCCCGGCCTATATCACCGCCGGGACCTTCAACACCGAGTTCATGGCCAACACCAGCCTCCTGCCCGCCACCGGCGGCATCCCCACCTCGGTGTACACCGACGACAACTACCCCTTCTCCCTGGCCAATCTGTTCCACAAGGCCGGCTACACCGCCCGCTCCTTCCACAACAGCGAGGGGAACGTCTACGACCGGGAGAACATCCACCTCAACCTGGGCTATGAGAAATACTACGGCGGCAGTACCCTGAACATGGACGAGCACGAGCTGGACCGCCAGCTCATCAACGGCTTCGATGCCATGACGGAGAAAAGCCCCTTCTTCTCCTTCGTCATCACCTACTCGGCCCACGGGCCTTACGGCGAGGACAACGTCATCTACCAGGAGAACAAAGACGCCGCCCAGGCCGCCGCCAAGCGCACCGACGGCAACTACGTCTACGCCGTGGCTGGGGCCATGGAGACCGACCGCTTCATCGGGGAGCTGATGGACAAGCTCCGGGAGAGCGGCCACGACAAGGACACCGTCCTGGTCTTCTACGCCGACCACTACAACTACTACATGATGGACGACGCCCTGAACATGGAGCTTAAGGGCGTGGACAACATGAACATGCTCCAGCACACGGACTTCTTCATCTGGGCCGACGGCATCGAGCCGACCCGGATCGACAAGGTGACGGCTACCCCCGACGTGCTGCCCACCGTGGCCAACCTCCTGGGTCTGGACACCACCGGGGCCTTCCTGGTGGGGCACGACGGCCTGGGGGACCAGGGCGGCTATGTGTTCTTTGCCGACGGCAGCTGGTTTGACGGCGAGCGCTACTGGTCCAGCACCAGCGGCGAGACCGGCAATGCCGAGCGTACCGCCGAGATCAGCCGCCTGACCACCTTGAGCAACCGCATCCTGGCAGGCAACTATTACAGCAATTTGGAGAGCGAGACCCATGACACCAACGAAAACTGACGTGCGTCCGGCGCGGAGCCCTGCGTCGGCCAAGAAAACAATGCAGCTGCCCCGGTCCCCCTGGCTGACTTTGCTCTTGCTGCTGGCCGTGGGCGTGATGATCAGCGGCTTTTCCCTGGCCTTTTCCGGGAGTGAAGGCATCAGCTGGGGGGGAAGCCCCGTCCTGTTCTTCTGGAACACCCTGCCCATCCTGCTCCTGCTGGGGCTGGTGTGGCTGGCCAGTGGCCTTTCCTGGCTGGCGGTGCTGGTGACGGGGACGCTCATCTTCCTGCTCACCGGGGCCAACTACTTCAAGGTCATGTTCCGGGACGACCCCATGGTCTGGTCCGACCTCTTCCGCATCCGGGAGGGGTTCCAGATGTCCGGGCAGTACGACGTGAAGCTCACGCCCCTCATGGGGGTGTGGATCGCGGCGATGATCGCCGCCGCCGTCCTGCTGTTTTTCCTGGGAAAAGGCAAGCCCCGCGCCACGGTGCGGATGCTGGCCCTGACCGCCGTGGGCATGTTCAGCTTGGTCTGCTTCAACTACATTTACCCCAACGACCAGCGCTACACCCAGCTGGCCGGGGACTACGCCAAGGACGAGGGGGAGGCCTACGCCGCCACCGGCATCGTCTACCCCTTCTTCCACAGCGCAGGGGACTACATGAATTCCCAGGGAAATTACGACGAGCGGGCGGCGCGGGAAGAGCTGAACCAGTACACCGACGCCACCATTCCTGAGGACAAGAAAGTCAACCTCATCACCATCCAGCTGGAGGCCTTTGCCGACCTGTCTGTCTTTGACATCGACGGCCTGTCGCCGGATGTGTACAAGGACTTCCACGACATCCAGGCCGCCAGCTACTCCGGGAATCTCATCACAGACATCTTCGCCGGGGGCACCACGGAGACGGAATGGGCCTTTATCACCGGCGGCAACCGGCACGGGGACTTTAAGACCAAGACGGACTCCACCGCCTGGTACCTCAAGAGCCAGGGCTACACCGCCAACGGCGCCCACCCCTGCCGGGACTGGTTCTACGACCGGAAAAACGTGAACCCCAACCTAGGCCTGGACGACTACCTCTTCACGGACAACTACTACTACCAGTTCGTGGAGAAGGACGCAGACGTGGCCTATGACGATGTGTTCTTCCCGGACCTGCAAAACCGGCTGACGGAATACTTCCAGACCAACGACGCCCCCCTCTTCTCCTTCAACGTGACCTACCAGGGCCACGGCCCCTACAACACGGAGAAGACCTATTGGGGCAGCGAGTATTGCACGGGAAATTATGAACCGAAGACTCTCAACGCCCTGAACAACTACTTCCACCTGGTCCAGGACACCTCCCACTACGTCAAGGAGTTCATGTCCTATCTCGACAGCCTGGACGAGCCGGTGGTGCTGGTCCTCTACGGGGACCATAAGCCCTGGATGGGCAACCACGGCGTCATCTACGAGGGCATGGGCATCAGCCTGGACACCACCACGGAGCAGGGCTTCCGAAACTATTACTCCACCTGGTACACCATCTGGGGCAACCAGGCGGCCAAGACCCAGCTGGGCCAGAGTTTCCAGGGCCAAGGCCCGGATCTCTCCCCCTGCTTCCTCATGAATCAGGTCTTTGAGATGATCGGCTGGGAGGGCTCTGCCTACATGCAGGCCCAGCGGGAGACGGCGCACATGCTCCCCGTCCTGCACACCACCGGCTGGGTGGAGGAGAACGGCGTCCTCACCGACAGCCCCTCCCCCGCAGCCAAGGTGCGTATGGAAGATTTTCAGAATCTATCCCAGTATGATCGCACAAAATATGAGTAAAAGTGAGAAAACCTCCCTTATCTCTTGAGATAAGGGAGGTTTTATGCTATTCTAAAATATGTATAGCTATTGACTTTTTTCTCTGCCGCCTGCACAGGGCGGCAACGCGAGATAGAAATTATCAAACCGAGGTTCCAAACCATGAAGTATCAGCAGTGGAAGATAGCCCAGCGATCCCAGCAAGTGTGCCGGGAGATGGAGCGCCAGGGGGTGCCTCTCCTGGTGGCCGCCACCCTCTGCGCCCGCGGGCTGACCAACTTAGATGAGGCCAAGGCTCTGCTGTCCAGCGCAGAGGATCAGCTCTGCGACCCCTACTTGATGAAAGACATGGATCTGGCGACCGCCCGCATCGGGCGGGCGCTGCGCAACAAGGAGTCTATCGCCGTCTACGGCGACTACGACGTGGACGGCATCACCGCCACCTGTCTGCTCACCCATTATCTCCGGTCACAGGGGGGCAACGTGCGCTATTACATCCCCGACCGGCTCACCGAGGGCTACGGCGTGAACAACCAGGCCGTGGAGGAGCTGGCGCTGCAAGGCGTGACCCTCATCATCACCGTGGACTGCGGCATCACCGCCCTGGCCGAGACGGCTTACGCCGCCAGCCTGGGCGTGGACATGATCGTCACCGACCACCACGAATGCAAAGAAAAGCTCCCGGACGCCATCGCCGTGGTGGACCCCCACCGGAAAGACTGCCCCTATCCCTTCAAGGATCTGGCCGGCGTGGGCGTGGCCCTGAAGCTGGTCATGGCCCTGGGCAGCGTCTCCGGCGGCGAGAAGCGGGCCAACGCCCTGTTTCACGAGTACGCCGATCTGGCCGCCGTGGGCACCATCGCGGACGTGATGAAGCTTTTGGGCGAGAACCGGACCATCGTCCGGGTGGGCCTGAAGCACCTGAAAAAGACCCGCCGCCGCGGGTTGTATGCCCTCATGGTGGAGGCCGGGACCCTGAGCCGGGCCATCAACTCCACCACCGTGGGGTACTGCCTCTCCCCCCGCATCAACGCCGCCGGACGCATGGGCCGGGCGGCCATGGCCGCCGACCTCATCCTGACGGACGACACCGAGCGGGCCGAATATCTGGCCCACGAGCTGTGTGAGCTCAACCGCCAGCGGCAGGGAGTGGAGCTGGATATTTTCAACAACTGTCTCTCCCGCCTGGCCGGAGGCGGGACCTACGACTGCCTGGTCCTGGCCGACCACACCTGGCACCAGGGCGTGGTGGGCATCGTGGCCTCCCGGCTGGCCGAGCAGTTTGCCTGCCCCGTGTTTATGATCTGCCTCCAGGAGGACGGCAAGGGCAAGGGCTCCTGCCGGTCCTACGGCGGCTTTAACCTCTTTGCGGCCCTGGAGCAGTGTGCAGACCTATTGGAGGGCTACGGCGGCCATGCGCTGGCCGCAGGCTTTACCATCCTGGAGGACAACATCCCCCTCTTCCGCCACCGGATGCAGGACCTCATCCGGGAGGACACCGGGGGCGAGGCCAACGTCTCCACCTTGAAGATCGACGGGGAGATCGAAAACACCGCCGTCCTCACCGTGGAGGAGGTCGAGGCCCTGTCCATGCTGGAGCCCTACGGCGCGGGCAACCCCAAGCCCATCTTTTCTCTCAGCGGCGTCACCGTCACCTGCATGACCGACGTGGGCGGCGGGCGGCATCTCAAGATGCGGGCCAGCCGGGACGGGCGGACCGTGGACATGATCTTTTTCTCCGTCACCCGTGCCAAGTCCGGCCTGGCGGTGGGGGACAAGGCGGACGTGGCCTTTTACCCTCAGATCAACGAATACCGCGGCTCCCGGACGGTGCAGCTGCACCTGGTGGACCTGCGGCCGGCCTACACGGCCAAACAGCAGAATGAACAGGCTCTGTATCGGAAATACTCCCGTGGGGAACCCATCACCCCCTGCGAGGCGCGGGCCATGATCCCGGACCGGGAGGAACTGGCCGCCGTGTGGCGGTACCTGGCCAACCGGGAGGGGGAGGTCATCGACCACCCCATTCGCCTGGCCCGGAAGGTCGCCCAGGAGGGGGACCTGTGGGAATCCACCCTGCGGACGATGATCTGCCTGGAGGTGATGGAGAGCTTCGAGCTGCTCCACATGGAGCCGGAGCCGGGGGGGATGCTCCGCATCTGCCTGCAAAAGCGGCGGGGCCAGGGGAAGGTCTCCCTGCTCCAATCGCCCATCATCAAGCACTTGCAGGACATCGCCTGGGGCAAAGAGAGAAGCTCATAACAGCAGGAAAGGGGAGGACGCTATGGAGAGTGTGAACGGGAATCAAGTCTCTATGGAGGACAAACTAGCCGCTCGGTTTGCCGAGCTGGAAGAAAAAATCAAGAACATGCCCCAGGAGGAGCAGGACCGGGTGCGGGACGCCTACACCTACGCCAAGGAGCACCACAACGGCCAGCTCCGCAAGGACGGCTCCCCTTATATCACCCACCCCCTGGAGGTGGCGCATCTGGTGGCGGACCTGGGGCTGGACGCCGACTCCATCATCGCCGCCCTGCTCCACGACACCATCGAGGACACCGACGCCACCCATGAGGAGGTTGCCAAGCGCTTTGGCGTCACCGTGGCGAACCTGGTGGAGGGCGTGACCAAGTTAAACAAGGTCAAGTATACCTCCACGGAAGAGAAGCAGATGGAAAATCTGCGGAAAATGCTCATGGCCATGGCCCAGGATGTCCGGGTCATTCTGATCAAGATCTGCGACCGGGTGCACAACATCCGGACGCTGGAATACCAGTCCGAGAAGAAGCAGCGGGAGAAGGCTCTGGAGACGCTGGAGATCTACGCCCCCATCGCCCACCGCCTGGGTATGCAGCGGATGAAATGGGAGATGGAGGACGAGTCCCTCCGCTTCCTGGACCCCGTGGCCTACAAAGAAATTTCGGACGAGCTGGCGGCCCAGGCCAAGGCCCACGCCGCCTTTATGGAGCGGATCCAAAACGAGATCCAAGACCGCCTGAAAAAAGAGGGCATCAAGGGCACGGTCTACGGGCGGGTGAAGCACGTCTACTCCATCTACCGGAAGATGTACGCCCAGAACAAAAAGCTCAGTGAGATCTTTGATCTCTATGCCTTTCGGGTCATCGTGGATGACATCCCCACCTGTTACAGCGTGCTGGGCTGTATCCACGACATGTACAAGGCGGTCTTGGGCCGCTTTAAGGACTACATCGGCACGCCCAAGCCCAACATGTACCAGTCCCTCCACACCACCGTCATCGGCAGCGAGGGCATCCCCTTTGAGGTCCAGATCCGTACCTGGGAGATGCACCACATGGCCGAGTACGGCGTGGCGGCCCACTGGAAGTATAAGCAGGGCCTGAGCAACAAGCAGCTGGGCACCGAGGAGACCTTTGCCTGGGTGCGCCGTCTGCTGGAAAACCAGCAGGACACCGAGGCGGAGGAATACATCCGCTCGCTGAAGGTCGATCTCTTTGCCGACGAGGTCTTTGTCTTTACCCCCGGCGGCGATGTCATCAATCTGCCTGCCGGGGCGACCCCCATCGACTTTGCCTATGCCATCCACTCCGCCGTGGGCAACTCCATGACGGGGGCGAAGGTCAACGGGCGCATCGTCGGCTTTGACTACCGCCTGCGCTCCGGCGAGATCGTGGAGGTCATCACCTCCAAAAACGCCAAAGGCCCCAGCCGCGACTGGATGAAGCTGGCCAAGAGCAACCAGGCCCGCACCAAGATCCGCCAGTGGTTCAAGCGGGAGAAGCGGGAGGAAAACGTGGCCCACGGCCGCACCATGTTCGAGGGGGAGATCAAGCGCCTGGGCCTGACCATCGCCATGCTCACCACCGAGTCGATGCTGCCGCACATCCTGGAAAAAGTCCGCTTCAACTCCCTGGAGGAGATGTACGCCGCCATCGGCTACGGCGGCGCCTCCGCCCAGAAGTGCGCCAACCGCGCCAGGGAGGAGCTGATCCACCAGGACCGCCAGGAGGCCGAGCGCCTGGCCGCCGAGAAGGCCGAGCAGGAGGCCCGCCAGCAGGCGGAGGTCACCGCCGCCCTGGACTCCGGCGTGGCCAAGTCCGGCAACAAGAAGCACTCCGTCTCCGGCGTGATCGTGGCGGGCATGACGGAATGTATGGTCAAGTTCGCCAAGTGCTGCACCCCCGTCCCCGGAGACCCCATCGTGGGCTTCATCACCAGGGGCTACGGTGTGTCGGTCCACCGGGCGGACTGTCCCAACGCCATCAGCGGCCAGACCCGACCAGGGGAAAAAGACCGCTGGATCAAGGTCAGCTGGGACCCCGACAGCCTCAACACCTACAAGACCTCCCTGGACATCATCGCGAAGGACCGGCCCGGCCTGGCCATGGACGTGACCACGGTGATGGCCACGGCAAAGATGAATATTTTGGCCATGACGGTCAACGTCCTGCCGGACGGGTACACCAAGTTTAATCTGGTGGTGGAAGTCCGGGGGCAGGGCGAGGTCACGACCATTATGAATAAGCTCAACCAAGTGAAGAATGTGTATCAGGTGTCGCGGGTGAGCGGATAAAGAAATTCGCGGCCACCATCAAATCAAAAACGGGAACACCAGAGGAGCCGTTTGGCTCCTCTCTTTCCCGGAAAAATAAAGGAAGCGTATCAGCTATGGAACACAACTTCCAGCCCCTGCTCTTCGGCGGGGATATTAACGTTTACAGCGTAGCACGGGCCTTCCACGAGGCTTATGGCATCCAGTCTGTCTGCTATGGCAAGTTTGCCTCCGGCCCGGCCTATGGGTCCACCATCATCGACTACCGGGTCTGCCCCCAGAACGAGGACGCCGCCACCTTCCGCGAGAACGTGGCAAAGGCCGCCCAGGAGTTTGCGGACAAGACCGTGCTGGTCATCGGCTGCGGCGACAGCTACGTAAAGCTGGCCGCCGAGAACAAGCAATATTTCCCGGAAAACTGCATCGCCGCCACGGTCAGCGGGGAGCTCATCAACACCCTCATCAACAAGGAGAAGTTCTATGCCCTCTGCGATGAGTACGGCATCGACCACCCCGGCACCTTCATCTACCACAAGGAGATGGGGCATGACTTCGAGCTGAATTTCCAGCCGCCCTACATCTGCAAGCCCGCCAACGGCGTGGCCTACTGGGAGCATCCCTTCGAGGGCAACGAGAAGGTCTTTACCTGCCCCGACCGGAAGAACCTGGAGGAGGTGCTGGATAAGGTCTATGCCTCCGGCTACCCCGACACGATGATCATCCAGGACTTTATCCCTGGCGACGACAGCTACATGCGCGTGCTGACCAACTACTCCGACCGCAACGGCAAAGTAAAGCTCATGTGCATGGGCCATGTGCTGCTGGAGGAACACACCCCCCACGGCATCGGCAACCACGCCGTCATCCTCAACGAGCCGTGCGGCCCCATCGCCGAGAAGATCAAGGCGTTTTTGGAGGACATCGGCTATGTCGGCTTCTCCAACTTCGACATCAAGTACGACCAGCGGGACGGCAAGTACAAGGTCTTTGAGATCAACTGCCGCCAGGGGCGCAGCAACTACTACGTCACCGGCGCGGGCTACAACATCGCCAAGCTCCTGGTGGAGGACCGGGTGGAGGGGAAAGAGCTGCCCTTCGTCCTGGCCGACAACCCCAGCCTGTGGCGGGTCGTGCCCCGAAAAGTTGCCTTTGCGTATATCGTCTCCGACTACCACCAGGAGATGAAGCAGCTCATGCAGCAGGGGAGGGAAGTCCGCCCCCTGTTCTACGACAAAGACAAGCCCCTGATGCGGACGCTCCGCATGGAGAAGAATCTGCTGGGCCACTTCAAGAAGTTCAAGCAGTATTACGAGCGAAAGGCATAAGCCCTTTCCCGAAAAGGAGGACCCACAATGGAAGGTATCCTCGGCGTGCTGGGCGGCATGGGCCCCCAGGCCACCAATACGTTTTATCAGCGCATCATCGACCGCACCCAGGCCGACACGGACCAGGAGCACCTGCGGGTGCTCATCTGGAGCGACGCGAAGATCCCCGACCGCACTGCCGGGATCTTAGGCACCCCAGAGCAGGCAGAGGCGGTGTTTGCCCATCTGCTGGCCGACGCGAAGCTGCTGGAGGGGGCGGGATGTACGGTCCTGGCCATCCCCTGCAATACGTCTCACTACTTTGCCGACCGGCTCCAGGCCCAGCTGCACGTCCCCATCATCCACATGATCCGGGAGACGGTCAAGACGATCCAAGCCATGGGCAAGCAGACCGTGGGCATCCTGGCCACGGACGGTACGGTGCAGACGGGCATCTACCAAAACGAACTGACCGCCGCCGGGCTGACCCCCGTGACCCTGCCGGAGGAGCTGCAAAAGACGGTCATGTCCATCATCTACGATGAGATCAAGAAAGGGGAGACCGGCTCCCGCGAGAAATTCGGGGAGATCGACGCCTACCTGCGTTCCGTCGGGTGCGACTGCGCCATTCTGGGCTGCACGGAGCTGTCGGTCTACCGCACCCTCCACAGCCTGCCCCCCTTCTATATCGACGCCATGGAGATCTTGGCCGAGCAGGCCATCCTCCGCTGCGGCAAACAACTGCGGAACGTATAAGAAAGAGCCTTCCCCGAGGGGGAAGGTGGCTGCGAAGCAGACGGATGAGGGCTACCTGACGCTACTGAGCCGTCGTGTACTAAGGTAGACGGTAAAGAGGGAATCCCTTTTCGTGCTGCCATGGTACACGGTGCCTTCTCTCTGCAACGCAGTCCTCATCCGACCCGGCTTCGCCGGCCCACCTTCCCCCCAGGGGAAGGCTTTACGAAAGGACGATCAAAAACTATGGATCTTACCCTCTACCCCCTGGGGGAGTACATTCAGCTGCTCCAGCGGAAAAACCTTCAGCTAGATTTCTCCGGCGCACCCCTCACCAGAGAGGTGGCGCTGGTCAGCTGCGACTCCCGCGATGTGATCCCCGGCACCCTGTTCATCTGCAAGGGCGCCCATTTTAAGCCTGAATTTTTACAGTCCGCCAAGGAAAAGGGCGCCTTCGTCTACCTGTCCGAGAAGAAGTACGACCAGGTAGACCTGCCCTGCATCCAGGTCAGCGACGTGCGTCTGGCCATGGCCTACCTGGCGGATTTCTATTACAACCACCCCTCCGCCAAGCTGGGCGTGGTGGGCGTGACCGGCACGAAGGGCAAATCGACCACCACCTACTACCTCAAGTATATTTTTGACGAGTACCTGGCCGCCAAGAAGCAGGCCCCCAGCGGCGTCATCGGCGGCATCGAGACGTATGACGGCGTGGAGAAGTTCGAGTCCCACCTGACCACCCCCGAACCCCTGGAGCTGGAGCGGCACTTTGCCAACGCCGTGTCTTCCGGCATCCGCTACCTGAGCATGGAGGTCTCCAGCCAGGCGCTGAAATACGACCGGGTGAAGAACGTGGAGTTTGCCGCCGCCGTGTTCCTGAACATCGGCATGGACCATATCTCGCCCATCGAGCACCCGGACTTTGAGGACTACTTTGCCTCCAAGCTCCGCATCTTCGCCCAGGCGGCTGCCGCCTGCGTGAACCTGGACTGCGACCACGCCGACCGGGTGCTGGAAGCGGCCCGGAAGAGCTGCCCCCGCATCATCACCTTCTCCCAGACGGACCCCTCTGCCACCATCTTTGGCTCCCAGGTCCGAAAGGCCGGGGGAGACATTCTGTTCCGCGTGAAGACCCCCCGGTACAGCCGGGAGTTCCGGCTGACCATGCCGGGCCTGTTCAACGTCCAGAACGCCCTGGCGGCCCTGGCCGTGTGCGAGGCCGTGGGCGTGCCGGAGCAGTATGCCTTTGCCGGCCTGATGAAGGCCCGCGTGCCGGGCCGGATGGAGGTCTATGCCAACGCAGACGAAAAGGTCAGCGTGATCGTGGACTACGCCCACAACCGTCTGTCCTTCGAGACGCTCTTCCGCTCGGTGCGGGAGGAGTACCCCGGCCGCCGGATCGTCACCGTGTTCGGCTGCCCCGGCTACAAGGCCTATGACCGGCGGAAGGACCTGGGCAAAATTTCCGGGCAGTATTCCGACCTGGTCATCCTGACCGAGGAGGACCCCGGCGAGGAGCCGGTGGAGAACATCTGCCGGGACATCGCCCAGTATGTGGCCCAGGGGACCAGCGACTACTCCATCGTCCCCGACCGCGGCGAAGCCATCAAGCAGGCCGTGATGAGCTGCGACGAGCCCACGGTCATCCTGCTCACCGGCAAGGGGGCGGAGACCCGCCAGAAGCGCGGCATCGAGTATATTGACTGCCCCTCTGACGTAGACTATGCCAAGCAGTATCTGCACGACTACGACGTGCAGCACGGCATGGACGGCATGAGCAAGGTCCGCGCCCTGCTGGACGTGCTGCCCAAGCTCCGCCAGTACGAGGGCCGGACCATTGTCATCAAGTACGGCGGCTCCGCCCTGGACGCGGCCTCCACCGATACGATTTTGGAAGACGCCGCTGCGCTGCAATCCGTGGGCGTGCGGGTGGTCTTAGTCCACGGCGGCGGGAAAGAGATCTCCTCCCTGCTGGAGCGGATGAACGTGCCCACCGTGTTCGAGAACGGCTACCGCGTGACCGACGACACCGTATTGGAGACGGCAGAAATGGCCCTCTCCGCCCGCGTGAACAAGTCCATCGTCTCCGCCCTGGACCGCATCGGCGCAAAGGCCTGCGGCGTGTCCGGCCGGGACGGGGGCCTCATCACCGCCCGGCAGAAGGACAAGGCACTGGGTCTGGTGGGGACCATCACGAAGGTGGACCCCCGGCTCCTGCGGACCCTGCTGGACAGCGGCTTCCTGCCCGTTGTTTCGCCCGTGAGCCGCAGCGAGGACGGCGGTGCCCTGAACTGCAACGCCGACGACGCGGCCCGCGCCGTGGCCGAGGCTATGGGCGCGGATAAGCTCATCTTCCTGACCGACACCGACGGCATCCTGGTGGACAGCCACAACCAGTCCACCCGCATCGCCCGCATGGACGTGGCCAGGGCCAAGGAGCTGATGGACAGCGGCCTCATCGCCGGCGGCATGATCCCCAAGACCATGAACTGCATCCACGCCGTGGAGCACGGGGTGGGGTCCGTGACCGTTCTGGACGGCCGGATGGAGCACGCCGTGCTGCTGGAAGCCATCGCGGAGAAATCCCTGGGCACCACCATGGAGAAGAAAAAGTAACGTGACCAAAGAAGGAGACCTGTCAATGGTTCAGATCGAGACTCTCCCCAACGGCGTCCGCCTGGTGACGGAAGCCATGGATACCGTGCGCTCCGCCGCCCTGGGCATCTGGGTGGGGGGCGGCTCACGGGAGGAGACGCCGGAGGAATCCGGCGCGGCCCACTTCATCGAGCACATGCTCTTTAAGGGCACCCAGCGCCGCACGGCCCAGGACATCGCCAGGGAGACCGACGCCATCGGCGGGCAGATGAACGCCTTTACCACCAAGGAGTGTACCTGCTTCTACGGCCGGGTCCTGGACGACCACCTGCCCCAGGCGCTGGACATCCTCTTTGATATGGTCTACTGCTCGTCCTTCGCCCAGGAGGCGGTGGAGACCGAGCGGGGGGTCATTTTAGAAGAGATCGACATGTATGAGGACACCCCGGACGACCTCTGCGCCGAAAAGCTCTTCGGGGCCGTCTTTGCCAGCAGCCCGCTGGCCCGGCCCATTTTGGGCCGGGAGGAGACCCTGGCTCCCATGACGGGGGCGTTTCTCAAAGCCTATCACGACGCCCACTACCGGGGGGACAACACCGTTGTGGCCCTCACGGGCAGCTTTTCCCAGGAAGTCCTGGAGGACATTCGGCGTCGTTTTTCCGCCCTGCCTGCGGGGAGGGCACCCGCCCCGGTCCCGGCGGCGTATACCCCGGCCTTTGTCGCCACCCCCAAGCCCATCGAGCAGAATCACCTGACCCTGGCTTTTCCGGGGCTGGACTACAACTCCCCCAAGCGCTTTGCCTTGCAGCTCTTGTCTGCGATCTTGGGCGGCGGCGTGTCCTCCCGGCTGTTTCAGCAGGTGCGGGAGCAGCAGGGGCTTTGCTACTCCATCTACTCCTACGGCGCAGGCCACGCGGAGACGGGGGTCTTCTGTATCTACACGGCCCTCAACAAGGAGACCGAGGCCAAGGCCCTGGCCACCATCCGCCGCGTCATCGACGACTTCCGGGCAAACGGCCCCACCACCGAGGAGCTGGAGCGGGCCAGAGAGCAGTCGAAGGCCAACGTCATCATGGAACTGGAATCCACCCAGTCCCGTATGAGCCACGCAGGGCGGTCGCTGCTCTTTTCCGGGGAAATTTTGACCCCGGAGCAGATCCTCGACGCCTACGACCGTGTCACACGGGAGGACGTGGTGGCCCTGGCGCAGGAGATCTTTGCCTGGGAGAGAGCTTCCCTGTCTGCTGTGGGCCAAGTGCGGACGGCGGAGGAGTACCGGCAGTTGGTGCTGGGATAAGTGAACCGTTTTCAAATTCAAACAAAAACCCCCTGCCGGTTGGCAGGGGGTTTTGACGTAAATTAGGATCATCGCTGTTGTTTTTTCAGCATCCGAATGTCCTGGCCGAAGAAGACCAGGGTCTGATACATCCCCTCCAGGCGGGAGGCCACCTGGGCGGAATAGCGCTGGCGGATGGCGTCCAGGCTCAGGTTGGAGGAGATGACGGTGTGTTTATTTTCGACCAGGCGCGTGTTGATGACCTCATACAGCGCCGCCTGGGTGAAGGAAGAGGTGAACTCGCTGCCCAGGTCGTCTAAGATGAGCAGGTCGCAGGTAAGATACCGGCGGGTGTCGGCCCCAGCCTGGCGGGCGTCTTCGCCGAAGCGGATGAACTTGCGGGCCTCGAAGCGGGCAAAGACGTTGGAGGCGGTGTCATAGACCACAGAATAGCCCTTTTCCGAGACCACGCGGGCGATGCAGGCGGAGAGAAAGGTCTTGCCCAGGCCCGGTGCGCCGCAGAGGAAGAGATTTTTGTGGGGGTAGGTGTCAAAAAACTCCGCGTAGCTGCGGCAGCAGCTCAGGACCATCTCCATGCTCTCGCGGGGCGAACGGCGAAACTCCGGCCAGACCTGGCGGTCGTAGTAATCCAACCGGAAGGTGTTGAAGGACTGGTCCCCCAGGTCCAGCAGGGAGGACAGCTCTGCGATCTGCTCCTGCTGGCAGAGCGACTTCAGGCAGGAGCACATTTTGGGTCCCTTCCAGCCCCGGTCGTTGCAGAGGGGGCAGAAGGGGGTCTCGTCCAGGGCGTCGGGGGGATAGCCGGCCTCGTGGAGCAGGGCGGCCTCCTCGTCCTGGAGGGCTAGATTTTCCCGGCGGAGCTTGGCCAGGGTCTCCTCCCGGCCCAGTCCCTGGCGCAGGGAGGCGGCTAGGATCTTCGGGGCGGTCGTCCGCAGCTGGCGGTCGATCTCCTCGGTGCGGGGCAGGGCCTGGTAGATGGCCCGGCGCTGGCGGTCCTGGCGGTCCCGGTGGGCCTGCTGGGCCTGTTTTAAGCGGGCCTCGGCCCGGCTCAGGATGGATTCACTGTATGCCATGGATCACGGCTCCTTTCCTGGGGTTCCTGGGGGTTGGGCGGCGCGGGCCAGCTCCTGGAACATGCGGTCCACGTCGGAGGAGGCCACGGGGCTGGCGCCGCTGGGGGCGGGGGACGGCCCGGCGCTGGGGCGGGCCTGGGGCTTCTGATAGACCGGCCGGCGGCCCCGTTCTGTGGCCTCCACGGCGGCGGGGGTGGTCAGCCCCTCCTTGTGCCAGCGGTTCAAGATGCTGTTCATATAGCTCCACTTAAATTCCTGGAGGTTGAAGAGGGTGCGGTCGCGGGCCAGGAGCAGCAGCTCGTCGGAAAAGCCCAGACGGATCCAGCTCTCCAGATAGTCCCGCTCCTGGGGCACGGGGGTGCGGCTCTCGCCAAAGAGGAGCTGAAGGATCTCGGTCCCCCGGCTGTCCAGGCGGCTCATGCGCTGGAGGTGGGCGTCGGCGGCGTCCAGGGTGGTGATGCCGGCCTTTTCCCACTTGACCGCCTCCCGGCGGATCAGGGGCAGGGTGGTGGTGCGGCCGGGGCCGCCCTTTTTGGCCTTTTCGTTGCACCAGCCCGCCAGGGTCAGGATGACCTCCGGGGGCAGGCCCAGGAAGTCATAGATCATATACAAAATTTTCAGGTCGGAGGGGGAGAGGATCTTTCCCAGCAGATGCTCCATGGCCGGGACCAGAGGCTTGAATTTTTCGTTGTTCATGGCCTGGGCGATGTCCTCGCTGGTGTACTCCGGGGGCCGCTCGTCGGCCAGCTTCACGGGCCGCTGGGGGGCCACCGGCGTGTCCGAGCGGAGCAGGCCAAGCTGGATGAGAACGCTGCGGGCGGCCTCCACCCGCTCCGCGCCCCAGGGGAGCGCCCCGCTGGTCTGGCCCGCGGCCAGACAGAGATAGAGCAGGGCGGCGTCGCCGTTGCCGGATTTGGACAGCTTTTCCACCGCCTTGCGGTGCAGGCCGATGATATTGCCGGGCAGAAGCAAGTCTTTTGCCATGGGCAGGGCCTCCTTTCATGGGAAGAAATGATCTGCCTTATTGTACCGAAAAATCGCGGGTTCGTAAAGAGGGCAGGAAAAGAGTCTATGCCCTTTTGGGGATAGGGGAGAAGAGAATTCGATGAAAATTGACAAGCTCTCTGATTTTATGCTAAAAGCGGTAAATAAGAAGTGGTGTACCGATGTTACAGAAATGAAATATGGTGCCAGGGGCGAGAAAGCCTATCTCAGCGCTATTCTGGACTTGAAGAGCAGAGATATTGTTTCCTTTGCAATTGGCAGGCACAACAACAACCAGCTCGTATTTGAAACCTTCAATTGGCAATCCAGAAGTACCCAGATGCACACCCATTGTTTCATAGTGACCGGGGCTTCCAGTACACGAGCAAGCAGTTCAAGGACATGCTGGAAAAACAGGGAATGCGGCAAAGCATGTCTCGTGTTGGCAGATGCATTGACAATGGTCCGATGGAGGGCTTCTGGGGCATCCTGAAGTGTGAGATGTATTATCTAAACCATTTTGAAACCTATGAGGAACTTGTTCATGCTGTAGGCCATTTATCCATTACTACAACCACCAGCGACGTCAACACCGGCTAAATTGCCTTGCACCAATGGATTACCGCAGCTTGCTGGAAGCTGCATAAAAGAAAACCAGGACCTCATTTCTGAAATCCTGGAAAAACTTTTTGTTTTTTCATCTGTCTACTTGACAGGGAGCGGTTCATCACTTCTTTTTGTCATCGTTATGATGCTGCTGTTTGGGGACAGGATAGCTTACACTCAGTATACCAAAGTTCGACAGGTTCTGCAAGCAGAAAGCGCTTTCTCGGACAGCAGGCGAAATACTGGACCTTATCGGCAGAATATGCTATCCTGTTCGTAATAAGACAGGGAAAGAGAGGGATTTTTATGGTACGATACCTGCATTCGATCCTCCTGGCCGGACTTCTGGCTGGGGTGCTGGCCCTGGGTCTGGGTGTTGGCGCTGCGGCCACGGCCCCGATGGAGCCGTTTGTCCCACCGAAAGCCCCCACAGAGCCAAGTGATCCAGAGACAAACGGCGAGATGTACGGCTGGGGTACAGGCGGTGCCAGCCTCGTCTACGACCGCTCTGTCTGGTATGTCCGCGAGAAGAAGACCAGGGGCATCAACAGCGGGGAGTGGCAGAGCGAGACCTATAATGAACACGGTGACATCGTCGGTCGGGCGTACTCCTCTGGTAAGAAGCTTCATTTCCGCCATTGCTACACGCCTGACGGGGCGCTTCTTTCGGATGCGAGCCAGTCCTGTGTCTATGATGAGCAGGGGCGGCTGATCGACTACACGAACCTCGTGGATGATATTTGGATGGGCGGACCGATCCGCTATCACTTCACCTATCGCTACGGCACCGATGCCGAGGGCCGGACCTATGGTGAAAAAGTCGATGCAGACACCGGTCTGCCCCTGCTTCGCACCACCTTCGATGCCCAAGATCGTCCGATTCAGATCGTCGATCTGGACAAAAACGGGAACGCGACCGACGACGGCGTGCAGTATACCTACGACGCAGCGGGCCGTCTGACGAAGCGCGAGATCTGGGGCCGCAATACCTGCACCTGGAGCTACGACGATGCAGGGCATCTGATCGCCTATACCGATACTCCCTCCTGGGGGGAACCCGTGCGTGTGCGCTATGACTACGACGACAGGGGCTGCTTCCTCGGGGCCTATTATGGCGACAGCACGACACCGCGCACGACCTTCCACTACGACGCGCAGGGACGGCTCATCTCCTGGGAACGGGACGAATATTCTTGCCGGTATACTTATAATGAAAAGGGACAGCTCCTGCGTGCGACTTCCGAGGATGGACGCTGGCAGGAATTCTCCTATGACGCCGAGGGCAGGACAGCCTCCATCCGGTCGGACTCCGCCGAGACCACCTATCGCTACGCCCGGTACGGCAGCTTTCTGGATGTGGATGAGAGCGACTGGTATGCCCCGTATATCCAGAGCATGGCCGACAAAGGTCTGTTAAAGGGGATGGAGGACGGGACCTTTTCCCCCAACGCGAACATGACCGTCGCCGAGGCGATCACCCTGGCCGTCCGCATGGCCGCAGACGAGGGGCAGAGCTTCCGACAGGGGCAGCCGTGGTATCAGGTCTATATTGATTGGGCAAAGACGCACGATCTGCCGTGGGAGTACGCCGACTACAACGCGAAGATCACCCGGACTGAGTTTGCCCAGCTCTCCGCGGCGGTGTATCGCAGCAGTGAGACAATGCAGAAAACGGTGCAGCCGATCAACACCGTGCCGGACGGCTCCATCCCCGATGTGGCGATGGACGATGCGAACGCGGCGGACATCTACCTGCTCTACCGTCTGGGCGTCCTGGCGGGCAGCGATGAGGCGCACCACTTTGCGCCAGACAGCCAGATCCTCCGTAGCGAGGTGGCAGCAATCGCCTGCCGTCTGCTCAACGAGGGCCGCCAGAGCTTCTCTATCACATGACAAGCTGTTTATAACACTTATATAATTATTTCCAATCGAGATCACGCACGCGAAGCCGGGAGCTTTTCCGGCGGTATCCCCGCCAGCAGCAGCACCCCGGCCCAGGCCAGCACCAGCTCTGGGGCCACCCCCGCAAAGCCCCGCAGGGGCACCTCCTGCGGCTCCAGGCTCCGGCCGGCCAGGGTGACGACCTCCCGCTGGAGCGCCAGGCACAGCCCGTGCCGCCCTCCAAAAGCCCAATGCGGTGCATCGCCATTCCCCCTTTTCTCCCCATAGTGTGAAAAAAGTCGCAGAAATTATGCATTGGGCATTGTCGTTGTTTCCCGATGAGCGATTCGAGCAAAATTGACAAGCTCTCCTATCCTATGCTAAAATAAGTCTGCCCTGTTTCCAGGGCAGGAAAGAGCGCTGTGATCATACGGCAGGCGGTTCGGCCACTCCCTCCGAAAGGAGGTGACGCCTATGCCGATTATTTTGACGTTGCATGTCTTCGGACTTACCGTGACGATCAGAATAAAAAAGCAAAACCGCCACTCGGCCAAGTGACGGTTTTGTTGACATAAGTGATATGTCCAATAACACCATTTCGGGCTGAACCGCTTGTCGCAGCGCCCTTTCTTTACATTTATGGTAACAGGGAAATCTTTTTTTGTCAAGTTCTCTGCCACGGGAAAATACACCGGGCGGGGAACTTTTTTTGCTGTCATAGCATATCTAGGATGATCGAGAGCAGGTCTTGGATCTGCTTGCGGTTTTCTGGTTTTAGATCTGTGATGCGGCGTGCAATGGCCAGGGCCTCTTGCTCCTGTGCGTCCAGGCCGAATAAGATCCGGTCTGCGCTGACGCCAAGCAGGAGACACAGGCGCTGCAATGTTTCCAGGGAGATCCCGGAAACCCCGCGCTCGATCGCGCTGAGGTGGTTCGGCGTGATGTCCAGTAATTCCGAGAGGGTGTCCTGCGTGTACCCTGCCTCTTCCCGAACGAGTTGGATATGATTTCCGACCGCAATGTTGATCTCCTTTTTCTCTCGCATAGCCTCACCGCCCTTGTGTTTAGTCTAACCAATGACGGTGCCATTATAAACATTGCAGTATCGTTGATTTTTCTAACGACAGTGCATTGACTATTTGGGGGAGACGGTGGTAAAATGGCGTTGTTTTGTGGCCCCTGGCGGTGACGTTCTAGAACTGTGTATACCATTTTCTCATGTGACCAGAGAGGAGAGCTTATGAAAAAAAGGATCATCGCAAGTATTTTGACAGTTATAATGCTCATGACCATGCTTCCAACTGCTGCGTTTGCGGCAGACGGGGCTTCTGAAAACACCTATGAGGTGTTGACCGCTGATGACCTCAGCACCGCGCTGACGAAGATTGAGGCAAGCGCCGATACCGAAGCGACCATTGTGCTGAAAGCCAACCTGAATGCACCAGTTACCGCAGGGGGAAACTATACAACCACCTTTGGCGTTGACGGCAAGCATATTACGGTAAAGAGCGACGAGGGGGGAATGAAGAAACTTTCCTTTCCCTGGTATGGAATTCTGAACGGCGACTGCACCTTTGATAATGTCAATGTGACCGGAAGCAGACTGTTCTGCAACGGATACCGGACGATTTTCACCGAAAACGGTCAGATCCATTTAAGCGAAACACTCTACGGCGGCGGCTACAAAACCACAGTGAACAGCACGTATGTAGTGATTGCCGCCAGCGGCTATATCAACCCGTCCTCTTCCAGCGGTCTGCACGATGTGATCGGCGGCTCGTATCAGGGCAATGTTGATGGCAATACCTATTTGGAAATCACGGGTGATATTGAAATGCAGGGCGGCAACCACCTGAACCCCGGCTGCATGAAGGGCGACGGAACCAGCGGCGACGGCAGGAATGTGCCCGATGTCTATGTCGGCGGCAATGCTACGCTGATTTATGACAACAAAAGTAGTACCGC
>OLRG01000065.1_pt1 | contig 113004 bp, 145 predicted proteins | sample 1672331 | NCBI WGS metagenome assembly OLRG01 (sample SAMEA3136672, study PRJEB25190) | human gut metagenome
TATATGGACTATCATCATAATATCTTTCTTTTTCTATAAATTTAATCATAAAATCAGTCTCCGATTCTAAATATGAAATCTCCATTACTATTTTGCTTTATCCAGTCCAAATAAAGCATCAGGAAAACTTCTCTTTATTTCTTCAAAACTTTCAAAGCAATCCGCATATCTATCTATCCCATCTTCTATATTCAATACGAGAAAACTTCTATCTCCGTCATTCCATAATGTTCTTGCATCATGCTCTGGAATAATATCAAACCATTTTGAAAAATATTCTTCTGTAAACATTTCAATTCCTCCAATCTTTTAATTTATTAGTTTGTCAAACTCTATCTTATTATTCTCCGTTTCTATACGAAAAAAGCAGATAACTTTTTCGTCACCTGCTTTCGTTAAATATTACGAAACTGCATCTTCGTATCATTTCATAATCTCTACATCCTTTATAATTATCACACATCCAATTATAAATCTCTGTATCAGACATATTATGAAATTTTAGAATATGTTTTCTGCATTCATCTAAGATATATTCTTCCATATTTTACTCCTCAATTTCTTCAACATCACTTTCATCATAATGAGTATCTGCTATTGGAATACATCTATCAGATTCCAATTTTTCTTCCGCTATTCTAAGTGCTTCAGTTTCATTTTCTGCCTCTACTTCATATTCTTTATATGTTGTAAATGTCACACTGTACTTCTTTATAATCATTCCTCCATCATTTCTTTAAATTCTATCCAACTTTCAAAAGACTCTTCCAATCCTCTCGATCGAATGGTTTCCATTTCGTCTTCTGTCATTTCATAATTTTTATCTTCACAATATTGTTGGACTGTATCATGCTCTGCTTCTAACCACTTATCATCGTCTTCAATTTTATCGACTTCTACTAATAATTTACCAAGTTCATTCATAGTAGTCAACCTCCAATTCATGTCCACAATCAATAAAGAAAAACGTTCAGTTAAATATTTATTCTCTCTTTCTTCTATTGAAATTTCCGTTTCAATTATATTCCAAACGCCATAAATACAATCGCACACAGCAACATACCAAATGCTGTAATCGCTAAAGCTCCTTTAATTGTCAAGTTAACTCTTGACATATGACTTCCCATGTACCAACATGTCAAACTAATTAATGCACATGTAATTCCTCTCATTTTTTATCTCCTTTGTTCTCAAAACATTTCTCTTTATAAGCATATTCTCTGTCATAAACTTCTTTATAGAATTGAATATCCTGTGCTGTTGCTCTTTTTACTTTCTCTATACAATTTTGTAAAAAAGCCAAACTTTCTTCCTTATTCAAATGTTTTCCTCCTGGTACTTTCCGTTTCATTACAACTCATAATCTCTGCATAAATCCAACACTGTATCAATAATATTCTGTACGGAATCAATTCCATACCCGCTTAACATATCGAACGAAACATTGTCAGATGCGTATACTAAATCACAATAATGACACCATCCATCTTCTTCGTTATTAACAAATGTAATTTCAAGATTCACATCATCTGTTAATGAATACTGCCAACCATGTTCATCAAACGATTCTGGCTTATTTCCGTTGCCATTCCACATATCAGGATTCATGTATTTTAAAAATTCTGTTACAATTTTAGTTGCTTTTTCTCTTTTCATTATCATCACTCCTAATTTTGAATTTTCTATTTCATCTCATCTCGCCATCTTCAAGTTCTTCAACATATCCATATACCAAATGATTTAATTCGTCATTCAATGTATATTTACACTGGTCTGATTCCCAATCAAAAGCTTGTTGTTCCTGTGTACTTTCATATTCATTATGTAATCTTGTATAACACATATTTCCTTGCAAGATTTCATTTTTAATTACATCTAATAACTTTAATTTATCGTTTGTTACCATCAAAAGACTCATAGAATCTGATGATTTCCATTCATCACAGTTAAATAAGCAATAATACATAACACACCATCCTTTCCATTTAAAATCTACGTTTCATTTAGTTGAAATTAACATCAATATCATATTGAAAATCACGCCATGACCACCCAAAATATTTATTACATATATAATTTAGTAATGTTTCTGGTGTCCTTCCAGTTTTTCCATAAACGTCTTCCTCGTCTTCTTTACAGAGATATTCATGTTCTTTTTTTAGTGCGTCCAGTATTTCCGCATTACTTACGTTGCTTGGCACCGTTAATTCAAATGTCTCCATATCATCTCCGTCATCCCAAAAGAAATTTATTCTTAAATTTAATGTTCTCATATTTTTTTCTCTCTCTCTTTCTAAGCCAACTAAATCTTCCTTTTATTGTGGTTTCTTTAAAGTCTCCTAATTGTTTCGCAAGCAATCAAAATTTCTAGTTCTGTGTCGCAATAAATACAACCTTCAATTGCTCCGTATTGATTCAATAAAACCCAGTCAAAATATCCATTATAATCACACATCGCAACGGAATATTTTTTGTGTGATTTATATTCTGTGGTATGTTTCCCGTTTGGATGATAAACATCAATACCATTATTTCTTACGATGGAAGCAACCCATCCGTTGGAGAATACAATGCTGTTTTCTTTTGTTTGTCTATGCTCGTTATAGTCATTTACAACTTCTTTTAATCCATATTTTTCTGAATATTCCTTTAATAATTCCATTTTATTCCTCCAATCTTACCATTCACCTTAATACAATTAACTCTGCTTCTTCTACATATTTTCTTGCAGCATCATATCCATTTCTATTAAGTTCACCTTCAATGCTAAACCAAAGTGAATCTAAAAAATTTGGAATAGATGCAAAATCTTTATTTGGATATTTTTCTCTATATCGTTTATATGCCATTTTATATAATTCATCTACTAAATCACGTTTCATCATATTTCCTCCATTCAGTTAAATATCTTCTCTTGCACACAATGTATAGATTTCTGCATCAAGTACAACTTCTCCGCAATCTTCACATTCTAAATAAATGTCTGCTGGATTATCCCAGTCTCCATATGATACAATACTTACCTTATGTCCTCTGTGTTTCTTTAGTTCGTTCCATAAAATCATATTCATATCATCTGATTTCTCTTTATTACATGCATATTTTTCTTCCAAAAATGCTTTGTAATATTCAACTCCATCAAGTTCATCCTTTTCCATATCCTGCAATGTTGAATAAATCATTTCTGTAAGTTGTTCTTTAGTATATGACTCATACACTTCATCAGGTGTTAAATCTTCATCTTTTCTTCCAATAAAGTAAAACCAAAATTCTCCAATCTGGCAAGCAATACAATCATCATTTGGATTACTGATAATCTTTACTATTCCATCACATAAACCTTTAAAAATCATCTCTTTAAATTCCATAATCGTTCCCTCCAATTAAGAAATCATCGTTTCATTATCTTCCAATTATCAATATTGCTATCTTTAATTGTTCCAATCTGGCTGTCTACAATATTTTGTATTATTAAATATTTTTCTTGCCTTTTCTACTGCCCTTGTAATTGAAATTCGTTTAGGTAATTTCAATTGAATAGGTGCAAAACAACCATCAATGTGAAAATCAATATTATATATCCATTTTCCACTTTCATCTTCAAAGTAATTATACCCATGCAATGTCCCATTTTTTTGATTACTCCGAACATCTGTTAATATTTTTGTCACAGATACTCCATTTTCTTTTCTCATTCTATTTTCTCCATTCTTCACAGCAAATCCTCATTTCATTGTCTCAATTTTTATTAATGGTTTTATTCTTCTCCTACCAATATTTTTCCCTTGTCGTTTAAGTAACGATAAAGTTTTATTATATGTTTCAACATCTATAATTGGCTCAAAATTTCCCTTATAAGTTTCTCCACAAAAAATATTGTACCCACAATATTGTGTTCGTGTAAGAATTTTTTGAACACTATAAGCTGTTGGGATTTTGCCTCTCTTACCTTTAAATCCTCTTTCTTTTGCTTCTTTCGCAACTTCTGATAAATTTTTTCTTAACAAATACTCAGAAAAACAAAAACGCACATATTCTGCTTCTTTTTTATTGATTTTAAATGAATCCTTTCCATCTAAATCATATCCTAATATTTCAGAACAAGTACGTTTTCCTTGTGCGGCTCTCTCTGCCATAGCTGCACTAACTCTTTCACTTGTTAATTCTCTTTCTAGCTGTGCGAATACACCAACAATGCCAATCATTGCTCTACCCATTGGAGTAGATGTATCAAAAGCTTCAGTATATGAAACCATAGATATATTCCATTGTTGGAATTTTTCCATTGTCGAATATAAATCCGATACACTTCTTGTAAATCTACTAAGTGCCCAAAATAAAACTAAATCAAATTTCCCATTTTTTGCATCATATAATAATCTATTTATATCTGGTCTATGTTCAATATCCTTCCCTGAAATTCCTTTGTCTGCATACAAATCATAAACATTATATTTCCGTTCCTCACACCATTTCCTAAGCGTTTTTTCTTGTGCATCTAAAGAATATCCTTCACGGGCTTGATCGAGTGTGCTTACACGTATATATATTGCTACTTGTTTTTTATTCTCCACATACAACACCTCTATTCCTTTTTTATTCCAAATTCAAAACAAGCAGCACATCCCATTTTATCAGGGTACATGCCATCATTGTCAGCCACAATTTCCCATCCATATTCAAAAGATACTATGTTATCATATACTGCTTGTGGATTATCTTCATTACCATCCCAATCCGCAACTGGATTATCTCCATTTTTTAATGCTTCTAAATCACATATTAACCTTCCATGTTTCCCATATTCATATCCGCTATGTAAATAATCGACTTTACCATTTTTATTAAAAACAACTAAAGTTAATCCACCGCCATTATCCTCAATAACTTCATATTTCCTCATAATATTTTTCCCCTCCAATCTTCAAATGAAAATCTTGTTTCATCTAATATTAATTTATGGGTTCTACCATATCAAATCTTGCCACGTTCAGTTACCTCGCTTTTAAATTAGAATTGTATGTTGCAGCAATTTTCATACATTGACTTCTACAATTCTGCTTATACTCACAGCTGCCACATTCATCTGTTTCACTTTCCTGATATGATAAGATTTTGTCTTCATAGTCATTTTCCCAATGTTCCATTTCCGTTCCTCCTAAATTCCGAGTAAATCTTCTAATTCTCTCATCCGATCATGCTTAAAACCAATACATACAAGTGCCTGAAGAATACCTTCTGCATATCCTCTATGATTTTCAGCTTTCATCCGTAAAGTTTCAAAATGCACTCTGTTATCGGTTTTATTTGCTTCTGTAAATTCTTTAATCGCCTGATTTGCATTTCGAATTCCTTCTTCCATAACTCTTTTACAATTTTCACATTCTGTTTTATTCATTTACATCTCTCTCACTTTCTGTTATAATAACTATTCAAGGAATTGGGGACTTACATGGAATTTCCATTGCCCCATTGTTGTTAGCCTTCAATATATTCCCAGGCTTCTCGTTCTGTTGGAAAAGCAATGCTGCATCCTGGGATATACCAGTTTCCGTATTTCATGTACGGCATAGCTACACACCTCCTTGTATGTATTTATAGAAAAAGCAGAGATGGCGTTCTCTGCTTTTATCTATCTCGTTATGTTATTCTCCGTTCTATGTCATAAAATGTATTCATCAGTCTCGAGTGATTGCGGTACAAGCTGAATATAATCCGGATGGCTTACGAATCTCACATATTTTAATATGTATTCACTCGCATTATCGAATTCCTTATCATCCATTTCGTTTGTATCTTTTAAGCCAAGCTTAAATTTTTCAGAAACATTGTTGACTGCTTCTTCTATCGAATAATATTTTTTCATGTATTACCTCCCTTTGAAATTGCTATTTCTTAACAATAAAGCTCCCATCCTTTTCTTTGACTTCCAAGTTTCCGTTCAATTACAATACTTTCACCTTCACCTATTAAATATCCTTCTCTGCAAATTTCTGTATCTCCTAAACGAATCCATGGATAAATATAAAATTGCATGATCTCTTTATAATTTGATAGATCATCTTTAAATCCATTTTCTCTGTTTTCTTTCAAGCATTCCTTCCAGATCTTTTCAAATTCAGTTCTACATTTCCGCTTAGACATTCGATTTGACTTAGTAACCTCATTTCCAGCATAATAATAACCACCTTCTGCTGGTTCATAAATCGGATATTCTGAATAAAATGTTAGATATCTCATATTATTTTCCTTCTCTCACACAATCATTCTGCTTCTATTTCCATCAGATCCGCAAATCCGCCATCGTAATTCTGTTTCCACGACCTATAAACTCCGTTTGTATCACGAAACTCTAAGTAATACGCTTCTCTCCATTCCCACGGCTCCTGCCATACAATCTCTTTAATTGTACATACAATTCCTTGGCAATGAACTACATCACCTGGTCTTAAATCTCTCATTTTCTTTACTCCTTTTAAAATCTTAGTTTCTTCAATTTTCTACTTCCACGAGAACAGTGTATTCAATTCCATTATGTTCAAAGTTCCATTCACCGTCATATGTACAATCTGGTTCTGTGCATGTCAGTTCAAATCCATTATGGAATAATACACCTTCTGTATATGGAGCTTCTTCTTCACAAAGTACTAACTTAATATCTGCTTCAATTCCGTTTGGAAATTTTGCGGTGTGCGTAATTGTTTCATCTCTCTTATATCCATATTTCTGATAAATTTCATCTCCTGTAAGATTGAGTAAATCATTAATTAAATTCATTTCCTCGCTTGATATTTTTATTGTTTGTACCATAAAATTTCCTCCAATCTACTTTTGAAATGCGAATTTCTTACTTGTGTCACTCTTTTTCAAATTTAGTTCCCTTCCAATCTAACCCATCAATCAGATAATTGGATAACTCGTCAAGTACATCGTCGGGTGTTTCATTGATGAATCTATTCATATTTACTGTAGTTCTGTCGTGTGTATATTCATCAATAAAGTCCATGATTTCCTTTACTGTAATATCCGTTCTCTGAATTTTATAAAAATCAGGATACCATCTATCAGAAAATCTGCCGTTAAAGTAGTCTGTTGCATACTGACCTGTTTTCATAGGAACTTTAATCCCGTGACTGTAAAAAATTTCTTCTACTGCCTTTTCTTTCTCATTTTCCTTAAATGTATCTGTATTGATTACTTTATCTTCGTATGAAGAAAAATCTGCCGAATACATTTCATAACAATCTTTTGATGGATCGTCCCAATCAGGCGAAATATCTGCACCAATCAGAGTTGCATTTCCACATGCTGCACAAATAAGAAGGAAGTTTTTATCAGCATCTAATGCCTTTTCAATCCTCTCATTTGGGATAGCATGAATCCGTCCACATTTACAAATTCTAATATCATACTTTCTACTCATATCTTACCTTTCCTTTCCAATGAAACACGCAATTCTTTTAACAGGTTACTAATTCTCCCGGTAAATATCTTCTATGAATCCGATCATTTGGATACCAGCCAATATTCCAAACTTTCACTTCTCCGATTTTCATATCATTCATTTCTTTTTTAAGGTCAATTCCTTCCATCGCAAATGCTTCTATAATGTTCCTGTTCCCATATCCCATAAACTCTCCGTCTACTTCATATCCTTCTTCTACTCGTTTAATTAACATACAAATCATAATTATTCCTCCATTATGCTGTCTTACTCATCTCAATATATTTTGCAATTCTCTTTTCAGCTTTAACTTTAACATCTTTAATGTTGACTGGTAGAATCAAGAAGCTATATGTATCTCCCTTAATAATCCACGGGCAAACCTCTTTTGTCCCATAGAAAACTGGATATTCAGAATCTACAATGCTCATTATATCAACAAGAAAACTCGGATTAAAACCAATATAAAAATCTTTTTCTGGTTTCTCTTTGACTTCGATTCCATCAAAAGCTTCATATCTCGTTGTGCTTGCATACGAGTATAAATTTCCATTTTCTGCATGAAATGTAACTGGCAATTTCGATTCTTTCAAAAGGTCTGCATCGTACTTCATTGCCTCTAATAGCTCTTTTGCATTTGCAGTAAATTTATAATCCCATTCATCCGACAACATCTGATTTATTTTGAAGTATTCACCATCAATTCTTTTTGTAATATATGTAAAGTTTTCACTTTCTACTTTTACATACTTATCGTTCTGAGAAATAATGACTTTCCTTTCTGATTTTTTGTCCAATAATTTCTTAAACACTGAAACACATCTGCAATGCAGTTTTACTGTTTCAAACGGATTTTCTGTTTCTTTAAGAGTCATATCGTCTTCTAACTGTCGCATTCCGATCATACAGTTCCATAATGCTTCTACACGTTTCTCTTTTGTATTAAAATTGAACACGCTCATCATCCGATTAACTTCTTCTCTATTTGCCACAAATACTGACAAATTAGAAATTGTTTCAGATAACCAGTTTTCTTTTACATCCAGAATGTTTTCTCCGTTATCTAATACCGGAAGAGAAACATCTGTATTTTCAAATCGTGGAATAGAAACATTTTTCTTGCCACACTTGATATTGATTTTCTCTTCTTTATCTGATGTGATATCTTCTATGGTAATTTCTCCTGACATTTTTGAAATAATTTTAATATCTTCAATGTCGATTCCGAACATACCAGGTTCTGTATGGTACGTATTTTCTGTTCTTACTTCAACATAATGCTCAATATCTGTACTAAGAATTTTTAAAATTCCCTTATCGTCAATCGAGAAATATAATCTTTTAAGGATCGGAACAGATGCTTTTTTATTTACTACCGTCATTGCTTTATCCATCATGGTTTTGAGTTCTTTTGCGTTCATCGTAAATTTGATCATATTATTTTACCTTCACTGTATTATATTTTTCTACGAGATATCTTAATTCATTTCTTTCTTTTCTCAATCTCTCAACATGTCTTGATAATTTCTTATTTCCTTCTAATAACGCTCGATTGTTATTGCGAAGCGATTTGTTTGAAATTTTGATTCTAGTATTTTCATTTTCTAATTGAGAAATATAAAGTTTCGCCTCTTCTAATTCCATTTTATATTCATCAATACTCATTTTTCTTCACCTTTCTTATGCTATCTTTTCCCATTCAATGTGTGTATTTTTTCTATGTGCTTCTCTTGATACAATGAGGATATCTCCTTTATAATATCTAAACATTATATCTTCTAAATGCGGTCTTGCTAAAATGTTCTGTTTAATTTTTGCAATTTCTCTTCCACCGTGTTCAGCTTCATATTTTTCCAGTACCCATTCTAAATCCTCATAAAAATCTAACAATGCACATTTAACTGATCGTTTATAATTCTCTTCCATGATCTCATGCATTCTTTTTTCAGCAGCTTCATATGTCTCAAAAACTTCATCTGGATATCTGTCATTATGACTTCCATAGCACTGCGTCCATGCAGGATATTTCTTTCTCAATCTATATGTATCGTGATTAAATTCTGGTTCAATAATTGGTTCTACATTTTCCATTTTGACAAGATAACCATTATCAAATAACCACTGAAGATCCGATGGACATGTAAAATATCTACCTTTCATTGCTGCATTGATTTTTTCTTTTTTATCAAGGTTTTCTGTTACGGTATATAAATCAGTGCTATATGTCCATCCTTTAGGAACTTTTTTAAATTCCGTTTCTGACTGAAAATCATCAAATGGAACTCCATTTATTAGTCTTATTTCTGGTGCTTTCAACCGTGATACCTTATGTCCACCATACGTTTTTTCATATTCGTACATTCCATACGAAACATATAATTTCCCGTTAAATCCTCTTTCAACATAATAACAAACCTGATTGTGTTTCATTGCTTTTATCTCCTTTACATATTTTTTAATTGTTCGTCTGAATACTTAAGCCACTTGCCAGTTTGGATATTATTCATCCGTTCTGTAAAAGTTCTCTTTCGCATCTCATACATTTCCGTTGCAATTCTATACATGTCGTAAACTACATTTTTTTCAATGTCAATGACCATGAACTTATGAGGATCATCTGTGCTATCTAATACATATTGCATAAAGTCTCTAAACATAATCAACCTATTTGTAATACACCAGGCGACTATTTTATCTTTTTCTTTTGTTACAAATTTTACATTTTGCATTTTTCTCCTTTCTAATAAATAAGACAGATACATCTCTGCATCTGCCTTATTATTCTCTGTATTATTCTTCTTTGATTTCTAAAATCTCGTATTCAACATCGCCATTGTCAAGACCATAAATTCTTTTACATTCTTCTACAGATGATACTACGCAACTTTGCGTTCTCCATTTCCAGTTGCTCATTTCATCTCTGTATTTGAATGTTATATTAAGCATCTGCATTTTCCTCCTTGGGTGTAATAAGTTTTGTGATTCTATCCTTATGGAAATTGCAAAATGCATCAATGCTACCATCTCCGTATACCCAGAACCACTGTTCCTCATAATCCCAAAAGACCATTACTTCGTGTCCATATGTTACATTACTGAACACATAACTGTTTCTTGTTCCATTTGTTGATTTAAAACAATCATTCACACTACTTTCGGATGCTCCATTATTTCTTGCTTTAATATATAAATATCTTCTAAGATTTTCTAAATCTCTTTCTGTCTGTACATCAAAAATTTCTACAGTATCATCACATGAAAAATTATCATTAATTTCACTTTGAGATGTATTATCTTTTGTCAGTCTCTTTAACTCTTTACTAATTGCAAACAGTGCTGATTCCTCATATTTCTTACACTCTTCTTCGCTTCTAAATACAATTCCATCTTCTGCAACGTACTCTGTTCTTACTAATACTTCTCTTGTCTCTTTTACTTCGTTAATTCTCATGATCTTTTCCTCTCTTTTCTCTTTATGAAACTAATATTTTATTTACTACTTCTCATACCACTGAAATGCACAATCATACATCATTCTGCCTGTTATCTGGTCTTTAAATGTAGGACAATGCCAAGCCATTCTGTAATCATGTGCCTTACACCATTCTTTAATTACCTTTGTTGTAAGTGGTGTTACATATACATATAAATCAGAATAATGATGATCCATTTCGCTTTCTGGATAACCAGCTTCGATCAGCATTTCTTTTAATGTTTTCTGCATAGTTTTCTACCTCCTATAATCCAAGTACAAAACAATCTCTCTGATGATTCCAAAAATGTGCTTTTAAATCTGTAAGAGTTTTTGTTCCATTCTTTAACGCTTCATAATCTGCAAGTACCATATCATCTGTGTAATTTGCATATTCATTTCTGGCAATAGCAAGTCTGAACGTTTCACCTTTTCTTATCCAACCAAATCTACTTGTATTTTTCGCTATCGGATAAGCACTAATTGTGTATCCATGCAAATCTGGATATTTTTCTGAATTTTCACTATGCCAATCTTCAAGCTGTATTTTTGTTCCATCTGCCATTACTGCTCTATCAATAATCTGCATATCAATCATCAATCCTTTCTCTCCATCTCTTAATTCGCACAGGATAAATTACGTTTTCTCTGTATTTTTTCAATTGTGCTTTTGCATCCGCGTAGTCTTCGCAATTACACTCAATATACCATCCATAACCACAATTTCCTTCAATTACATAACAATCTTTCGTCTTTCTCTTATATGCCATAATCAATATACCTCTTCATAAAATTTAATTGTTCTTTCCTTTTCAGCTTTATATTTCGCTTTATCAGTAAATAATGTGAGATAAATATCTCCCTCACAATATGTAAATACCGCCATCTGTTCATCTGAATAAGCGTAAGAGCTATAACCATTTACCTGCACTAAATCGAATTTGCATTTCTTTGCGAACTGATAGCTCAAATCAGACATCCAATGTCCACTCAACATATAGTTTCCATTTCTATCTTCTGTCTCTTCCATGAAGTTTACGTTCGCAATCCGTTTTGTATCTTCGTTCAATGGATACACTGACAAATCTAAATCGGCAATGTCATATTCTTCTTTATCTGGGATTCTTCCAGTTTCTCTAATCATCTGATAGTATTTGTTTCTTGGTATATATTTCATTATTTCATCCTCACTTTCATCATTTCTTTTCTGTATTCTTTTATCTGTTCCAAAGTCAACCATTCCGGTTTTTCTTCCAGTGAGTTCCAAATCCGTTCCATTTCGTCACAGATTACTTCTACACTGCCACCCCACAGATGACCTTCATAACCGTTTCCATTTCCGAGGAAATAGTTACAATCATTTCTCATTCTGTCTAAGAACATGTAATCCCTTTCCCTTGGATGACGAACAAAAGGATCATCGCATTCAACTGGTTCTGTTACTCTATTACATGGTTCACCACAGATTTCATCCCATTCAGTTCTATAAGCACCTGTATAGAGATTGAGTCCGTTTTTACCGTTGTTTTCATCAAAATATAACTTTCCATTTTCATCTTCGTAGCATGGAACTTCCATGTATCCACCAAACCCAACATATTTGACTTTCATATTATCAACCTGCCTTTCTAATCATCAATTAAATGCTCAACATCTGTTTTTTCTGTTAATGGAATAGGTGTATCAAGCGTTCCCATGCAGTAATCATAATCCCACCAATCTTCGTCATTTCCATTTTTCAATGCTTCAATAATATGATTAGCGAGAAAATAATGTCCATCATCTATTTTTGACTTTGCAAATTCTTTTAAGTTATCAAGCGTTGTAATCTCATCTAACTCCCCATTGAGCTGACTCATTACACCCTCAAATGATTTCTCTTCAAATTCGGATCGTGTCATACAATCATCTCCTATTTCACATATGGAACATCTTTTCCATGCATATAATTTTCACCTCTGAAACAATCACCACAATATTCCCAAATTCCATCGTCTACCTTTTTGAATGTGGAATATGTTGTTCTACCTTCTCCGCTTTCGTCAACTCTACTTGAACTTGGTTCTCCAATCTGACAACAATCACTTCTCATACAAGCAGGTGGCAATAAACTCATAAAGTAATCGATCATATCTTCTGTAAAATATTCTCCAACTTCATGAGCATTAAGCCCGAAATAATGTTCTTTATCCACTACTTCCTTTCCCTTGTAAATTTTCGGTTCACTTAATGAAACGCCATCATATTCAACTTCTTCAATAAGTAATTCTTCATCAAACCACGGATAAGATTCATAATGCTTTCTATATACCTCTGCTGCTTTTCGTGTTGGGAATATTTGTGGATTACCTGCTGATAATCTATATTCTCCGTTGTAATACACAACCTCATATCCCTTAAGTCCTTTTGTCCATCCTGGAATATCAGTTTCAATTACATAGCCTTTGTCAATAGACCATTCAACTGCTTCATAATCATGTTCATCTACTGGTTTTCCAACTGTTTTATATTTATAACTCATACACTCTTTTTTGCCTTTTTCTGTAAGTACAAAATGCTTTCCTTTATCTGCCTTGTACCATCCATTTCTTAGTTCCATTTTCTCTTTTCCTCCAATTAAATAAGGCAGATAGATTATTATTCTCTATCTGCCTTGCTGTATTTTTATTCAGCATAATAGGGTTCATAAAGACCTCGTACTGTTGCAATACATTTCATCATCAAACCAAAATCATTGAATCTATCAAGATCTTTGATAACAACCGTATTTCCGCAAACATTGACAAGAATACATTTCGCATTCTCACAGTAATCTACTGTGACGCGTCCTTCGTTTGTATATACGTTTTCCTCAAACATCTCATTCATTTTCTTGATCCAGTTATTCATTATGTATTCCTCCTTACTTTACCTTCATCAGCAGCTTACCAAGTTCATTTGCATCTACCACACTACAGATCGCAGTTGCCTTCGTGCTTTCAGTTCCATCTTTCCGTGAAAACTTCGTGACCATGTATACCTTATCAGGCATTTCTTTACCATCAACAGTGTAATATCCGATTTCCACTGTGTTTTTACCAATAGTTCCAATTTCTCTTGTCTTGCTGTAAATAAATTCTTTTGCCATGATTTAGTCCTCCTTCTTGGTCGAGCCATCTGCGTTTACATGCCATTTTTCAGATGGTCTAAAGTTCTTTCCGTTGTTGATATGCAAAATCCATATGTCACCCTTCGGACAAAACCAATTAGCATGTTCCATCCGATGCTCCATACATTCTTCAAAAGAAGAAAATATATCTACAACTTCACCGCTTCTTTCGCTTGTTTCAACATATATTGCATAAAAATCAAACTTAACCATTATTCTCCCTTCTGAAATTTCTCTTTCATCCGATGAATCCATAGAAATAACCAAAAACTTTTTCTGGTTTATGAATAGTTACTGTGCTACATTAACCATGTTTTATTACCTCAGTTTCAATTTCATTCCCATCATCATCTTCCAGCCAATATTTCAAACCGAGATAATCTGTATCCTGTAAATTTTCTACCAGCATTTTCGCTTTCGGAAGAGAAACAGTTGATTTTAATTTTCTGGCTTGTGTTTCTACACCATTACTTGCTACAATGTACACATTCCCTTGCCTCCTTCTCTTACAGATTTTCTTGTTGCAAATAATCGACCGTCAAGACTCATATATACATCAACCATTGTATTTTTTGTTCTTACATACAAGACGGTCATATGCCGCAAAGCGTCTTTCTGTACATATAGTACGGGTTCGTACCGATCAAAGATTTTTATCCAAATCACCATAAAATCGCTTTCCTTTCTGTGATTACTAACAGCCCAAATAAAATGAACGTTACCCCTAACGGCCAGGTATCGCTTGCATATCTAATAAGTAGATACCCAATGCCCATAAGCATCACGCAAAAGATTCTTTGTGCTATAAGTTTTTTACGCTGCCGCTCTCTTTTGCGTTTGGCTTTCGCTTTCTGGATTTCCATTTCGCGCTGTTGCTCGATGTGTTGACGGTATTTTTCATAATTGGTTATGTCAATTATGTTGTAATGATCTGGATCAAATACAGCACATTGTTGCGTTCTCAATTCTTTTCGCTCCTTTCACTTTTTTATTTGACACAAGATTATTCTCTTTTATCAATCTTGCTTTTACTTCTCTATTCAGCCGTGTATTTACTTCAATTCTCTTGTGAGTTACACGGTTTAAATAATGTAAGTGTGATCCAGTACCATCTCTTCCGTTTACTCTTGTTTCTCTGAATCCATTAGGAAATAAATATTCCCTTTCAAAATCCAGAACTTCCTTTGGCTTTCGTCGTCTCGACATTATTCATCGTCTCCTTTTAATAATCCGAAAAATTCTAATTCTGCATCATCCATAGCACATTCATTCATGAAATATTCATACTGTTCTTCGTCTGTCATATTACATTCTTCCAGAAGAGTATCTTTCCATTGCGTTGTAAGTTCTTCCAACCGTGACCGTGGAATGTATGTATTTTCCGTTCTAGCACGAAATGCATCAAGAGCATCCTGTAAAACAAGATATTCTTCTCTACCATATTTTCCATACATCCATGAGCAGACAGTGTAAGCCAAACTTCCATCAGTACAGATGTCGGATACGATCTTGTACTCTTCTGTACTTTCCATTTTGATGAGTGCATACTCTTTCTTTTGGGCAATAATTTCATAATCAAAGCCAGCTGGATTATGTCGTTTTTCCATTTTATTTTCCTCTCTTTCTTGTGATTTAAGTAATCACATTGGAACGGACAAGTTTCCTTATCCGCTCTGTCTAACTACTTAATTTTCACTTTCGCTTTCGGACAGATATTCTTCTAATCCTGCATATTCATCATCCGAAAGCAGATTCCGTAAATCATCCATTGACATAATCGTTATTCTCCTTTCTCGTTTGCGTTTTTGAGTGAAAGAAAACACCATCAGTTAGCTAGGCTGACGGTGTTTCTTCCTATATATATATGGAGGGATAAGGTGGTGCTTTCTTATTCCGAACTCCCTATGTAAAATATGTATATGTATTGCTTGCTATGTATTATGTAAGATATGTATTATTTATTGATTTCGCTTTCCAGAACATCGAACAGCTGTGCATTGCTTTTGACCGGGAATACTTTGCTTTCATAGAAAGCTGCTCCACTGCAATGCTTCTTAAGGAGATTTAACGTTTCCGTTCCATGAATGCTTTCCATTTTCAACAGTACATTGATGTTTCTCTGTGTGAATGCATTCTTTTCTACAGATCCACACCATTTTAATTCTTTAATCATAACGATTGCATGTTTAAGTGATTCAGGTCTGCGTTTTGCCATTCTTAACAGATTCATGGTTGGTGTAACTTTCCCAATAGGATTTTCTTTCCGATTCAGGTCAGCCGAGATCTGGATGTTGTATGCATCGAAAATCATTTTGAAATTAATATAATCTTCTTCGTTCGCTTCAATACCAGCTCTATACATATCACTAACCGACATAGGTTTCCTTCCTGCCTGCTGTCCTAAGAAAACTAATACGGCCTCACACATTGTTTTACAATCAATAATCTCAACCAGAATTTTTAATTTTTCTGCTTTCCCTAACAGATTGTTTTTCATAATGAATGCAGCTAATCTATGTGCGCCATCGGCTACATATAATTTTCCATCAATAAGGAACACTTTGATCGGATCGAATTTCGATTCATTGAAATTTTCTTCAATCTCTTTTGCCTTTACCATGTCCGTACTTCTCTGCCAGTCTGGAATATGTACAAACAGTGGGTTGATTGTTATATATTTTTTATTTCCTACTGTCAAAGGATACCGTAATGCATTGCTTACTTCCGATGTTTCCATTTCTGCATCAAAATCCCTCTGTTCATTAATCCAATTTTCGAAATCGACTGATGTCATATAATGCCGGAATCCTTTTGCTCTTCTATATTTTTCATATGTCTTTCCCATCGAATCTGAAAAGCTGTATCCTACATCATGAATTTCGATGTCGTCTTTATTGATCTTCAGGATAAAGCAGATTTTGTCTACTTTCTCTTCCGACGGATTACTTCGACCTGTTTCATAATTGGAAATTGTGCTTTCAGCAACTCCAAGTTTCTTTGCAAGTGCATTCTGTGACATACCAGCTTTCTCTCTCATCTCTGTTAATTTTACTCCATTGATTTTACACATAATTTTAATCTCCTTTTTCTATGTTTTATTATTTTGGCTTTCCCTTTTGATTTTGAGCATAAAAATAACAGGTATATTTCAACCTGCTTTTCTATGCTCTGTGTTCAGTTTTCGAAACCACATAATGTATATGGTTCTAGCGTACATACCATATAACAATATATAGCATTATCATATAGTATGTCATCTTCGGCAATTCGCTTCCAATTTTCAAGCGTTGCCTTCTTATTTTCTCTTAGTCCTCCACCGTATTCTTTCCAGATCGTATCACGGCTTGCAATGTTTAGTTCTGCTAATCTACGATCCATTTGCCGTAAAGATTCTATACGACGGTTTAGTGACCATGATTCTATTTTGCGTTGTGTGATTGTGCATCAGCTCCTTTCTATGGTTTTGCCTTACTGGATTTTATAAAAGCTTTCATTCCAACCAGGAAGAAGAAATTCTGTCAACCGATCATTGTTCATCATCGCATTGAATCCGATTTCCGTTACAATGTCAATAATTTCTTTCTTAGTAAGGATAAATTCTAGCGTTGTCTTTTTAATAGTTTTTACACAGATTTCCGCAAGTTCTCTTTCTGCTTCTTTCTGCTTGTACAATACCTGACAGCTGATGTCATGGAACAGATCGTCTAACGCTTCCTTTACCTGCTGAATAGTAATATATTCTTCATGCAGTTTTTTGTATTTTTCTACAGACTCGTTGAATTTCCGTTCTTCCGCCAGCTTGTTGCAATACTGGACTGCATCTATAAATTCCGTGTCGGTCATGTCGCAAGTGAAAATTACTACGTCTGGTTTCTCTTTTGTTTTAAAGTCGATTCCAGATAATGCAAGATAAGAATAAAAACTTGCGCTACTTGTTACTTTGATTTCGAATACTTTTCTCATGATTTTTAATTTCCCTTTCTTAATTAATTTGATTATGTATATATTATGCATAATTATAAGTTATGCATTTATACTACATAGTTCTTAGTGCTGCGAAATGATCCAGTTTCCGTTGTTCGCTTCACCAAAAGCTACGACATAAGTAAGACACAGAAGAGACGGAATAATATTCCACATACTAGCTTCCAAACTGAGCAGGAACCAGATTGCGCCGATCCATGCCAGGATATAACTTGCTTTTAAAATTTTATCTCTCATTTCTTTTTCTCCTTTGCTTTTTTTGTTTTATTCTCTATTTGCCTTTTGAATTTTGAGTACAAAAATAACAGCCACCGTTTTATTGATGGCTGCTATTAAAATGTATACAGTATTTAGTTTATAAGGACTATTTCCGCAACGGGACAATATCTAATGTATATCCCATTGGTACAAGCAATTTAATAAGTGTATCAATCTGCGGTACTGCTTTCATACTTTCCATTCTGGCGATCGCTGACTGTTTAACTCCGCTTGCCTTTGCAAGTTGGGTCTGAGAGAATCCGCTGGACTCTCTCATCTCCTTTACTTTTTCAATCAATGCGACTTCAAAATTGATTTCTGCCTTGTCTTCTTCGGAAAAATATTCCGGATCATTGAACATATCTTCGAAATTTTTATGCGCTTTCATAGCTATTTTCCCTCTCTTTCTAACCAGTCTCTCATGTTTGCCTTTGCCTTTTCGATTTCTCTTTTCGGTGCTTTCTGCGACTTTTTCATGTAATGACTTAGTAACACAAACTTATTCTCTTTCCAGTAGAAGAAGAAAATTCGATTCTTTAATGGTCGCAGTTCCCAAACATCTCCTTCGATCGGTCGAACTACAGGATATCCGATTCTTGTGCCGTTTCGCTTAAGCAACAAAATATATTCTGCAATCTTGTTCATGTTGATTCTTGCGTTTTTATCTATCTTTGCCTTTTCCGCAAGCTCTGCGAAATATTCTCCAATTTCGCAATGATCGTTGACGTCCTTATAAAATTCTACTGTATACATTTATTATATTCCTCCTTCGTCAAATTTATTATAACATATTTGTTATAACTGTACAAGATAGAATTTTATGTTTGCCTTTCAGTTTTCTCTTGTCAGTCCGAAAATCTCATAAACACTTCCATCTTTTGTGTAGATACGGATTTTGCCTTCTTCCTTTTCTACGTCGGTGATGTCATCAAGTGCGACGTATGCCTTGTTAAAATCGTACTCGTCGGCTGATTTATAAGAGTAGAACTCATAACCGTCGGAAGTCATAAGAGACAGTTCTTCTCCGTTTGTATTCCAGTCTACAATGTCACAGACGAACGCATCGGCGTAACTGTAGTCCTGTTCCTGGCTGTAATCGAGCTTCTGAGTTTCGCTTGTAATTTCCGTTGCGGAGTTCTGCCGTGATTCTGCCTTTGCTGGTTCTGCTGCTGTTTTGGTGGTGTTGTAAGCAGAGATTCCGGAAAAAATAGTTGTTGCTGTTAAGAGTGTGATGACTAATTTTTTGAACATAGTTCTGTTCCTCCTTTTTTTACCTAATATCATTTGCAATACGTCCAGCATTGCCTTTACCTTCCCAATGTGCAAGCTCTGTTACTTCATTCCATTGTAAAGGTGGATTAATTTGATACGTATTGATCCGCGCACCGCTTCCCTTTTTATGCAAAGCGGAATGTTTCATCATGTTACGCACATTGTCAAAAGTAAGATCTGCCTTATCTACTATCGGCGTTCTGCCTAATTTCCGCAAAGCAATCGTGATAAACTGCTGAATTTTTGCAGATGCAGACCCATATTCCCATTTTGCCTTTTTATTTTCTGTTAAAATATGAACAGAATATGCGTCGTTTACCTTTTTGAAGTCATCGCAGACCCAAAATACCTGTTCACCATTTGCGTTCTGGAAACGACCATAAAAAGAGCCGGTATGTACCACAAAATTTTCTGGGAACATTACCGGCTTTGTTGCTAAACGCACGTAGAATTTTGGTGCATGTTTTACCTTGCACATTTCTATTTTACCTCCTGTGGGTAATAGTCACCCGTTTCTCTATTGTAATGATACAGAGTAACTTTGATTTTCTGTTCTCTGCACACATTAAGAACGGCAATGAGCGCAACCGTCAGACCTGTTACGTACAGGTTTAGTGTGAAAACGCCGCGGAGCTGTTCTGATGCTTCTCTTTCCATTCCGGAGAGATCAAGCGGATCAAGTTCCATTCCGAAAATAGATCCGTCGATTGCCTGGGGAATCTCGTGTCTACCTTCGCAAAGCGACATGTAGACTTCAGTTGCAGGAATCTGGATAGGCTCTGCGTCCTGCTGATCATTCCATACTGGACATTCTTCTGCATAAAAACATCCCCAGCAATTATTACCACACCGTGAACATGCGTATTCATATCTTTCTTTTCTTGCCATAATTTACCTTCTTTCTACCATTTTCGGCATGGTTGCCTTTTAAAATTCTATTTTGATTACAGTTGGTTCTGTATTACCTTTAAACCAAGTCCAGTCATTAATAAGTTAATATTTGATTTCTCTTCCGAATAAGTCTGCATAGAGAGAATCTAAAGCTATCCATCTTGAGCGAGCTATAACAGTTTTATTATCGTGTTTACCGAAATTTTTAGTGCAGTATTTCAGATCTTCCCACGCTTGTAAACATCTTTCTTCTATGGTTTCCTGCATTTCTTTTTTCGTCATGTGAATGACCTCCTTTTTTCTGTTTTCATTGTTCACAAGCGTTAATCGCTTGAATGCATCGGGCGGAATTGCACCGCCCTTTTCCGGCTTTCCAGTATGGTTATTTTTTATTTTTCTTCTACTGCTCCCTCTTCTTTTTCCGGTTTAATGACAACGTGTTTTTCCGGATTATCCAGAATTACAGACAGCAGAGTTGTGAATGCTGCTTCCTGTGTTTTCTGGTTTCCGGACTTGTCAATCCAATTATGATTACTGAACTTGATAATTTCTTTGCCGTCTTTATCTTTTTCTTTGGTTTCGGTTCTTTTAGCCTGACCGCCAAAGATAGCAAGGAAGTTCCGGATGTCTACATCATCAAAACTAGATTTTCTAACTTTGATTCCGTAGAACAGATCACCTTCCGTTCCTAACAGACGATGGAAAATCGGCTGAAGGACTTCTTTTAATTTGTTCGCACCTTTGCCGGATGTGTACCAGTTCTTGACCGGAGTCGCAACGTCGATCTCATCAAAAATTTTGGTGAGAACTACAGACGGGCAGATAATGTGCGCCATCAGAAGAATCCACGTTCTATCTGTCTGGCAAAGACTCGTGATCTGATCGAGCGGAACACAAGCTTCTACTTCCTTTTTAAGTGCCTGATATTCCGCACGGTCTTTCAGGAAGGAAGCACCTTTTTCAGCGCCCAGCACTTCCAGCACAACGGTTTCTTTGCAGGTCAACGCGTCAACGTCAACATGTGCGGATTCGATTGCTTCCCGGGCATCCTTGAATGCCTTTTTCCGTGAAATTTTAGCCCACTCAGTGTTGCGAACTTCTGAAATGACCAGATCACGAACACGGTCGATGTTTTCGTTTTCTTTCAGCGCATCGGATTTTACATAAAATTTTTCTGTTTTGATCATAACAAACCTCTTTCTTCTGTTTTACGCACAGATGCGAAATTTCATTTTTTTATTGTTTTTTTGTTCTAACTCTGCTATAATAGCAGGAAAGCCGGGAACGGATTCGAACCGTTTCTTTAATACGGTTAAGCCGTAAGACCTTCTAAAAAGGCAGACTGCACCTGCTGCAACCCGGCTAATGATTTAAACTTTTTTCACGGGGTAAAGTCCGTTACTTATCAACCCTAATTGTCAAGGTACAATTTATAAAACCTATGTAAAACTTTCTAATGTTTCGGATTGAAAAGACATTGAAAGGTAAATCTAAGAAACATCGTTTTTCATGCACAGGTATAAGCCTATACTTTTTTATCAAATTCACAAAGCGGCTTGTTGGAATTGTACACTTGTGAATCTGGTAACCGTAAAAAGGAAAAACCTTAGAACGGAAGTGAAAACTTTGTTATTGATAGTTTCAACTACTCGTTGCTCAGTATAGCAAGTACAAAGCGCGCCTAACTGGTTATTAGCTACTCGTTGATGTCGAACTTACTTGTTATTAAAAATCAATAACAAGTAATCGTTTTCAGACTTGCAACCCCTACGGTTGTAGTATCACGGCAACACCTTACTTTCCTAGTCCTTTGACCGTGTGGACTTTGCACGGGTAGCATTTGAGATCTTGCCTAACTGGCAAGTGCTACAAACTGAGTCTTTCGGAATCTGGTATAGACTCAACCACTTGTCATCTGCTAACAAGTGCCCGTATAGTGGTTACGCATACACGGTTGCGGGTTTTTTAGAAATTGTCCTTTTTCAATAACACATACCATCATGTGCGCCCGTCCCCGGTCGAACGGAATACAGTCTTTTGATCACCGCGAACGAAACGACCGTTCGCGTACCGTCTAGGCTATTGCCCTTTCGGTAATTGTATAATAGCATATAGTACTATATTAATCAATGACGAATCTTACAAAAAAAATTATTCATTTCGAGATATTTTTGTGCATTATTTAAATATTTAAGACGTGTGTAAAATTAGTATTGACAAATTTGATAGAAAACGCTGCTATTATGATTGTTTATTGTGTAATTTTAAAAGTGTATGAATAGATATTAAAATTAATATCAGATTGCACACGTATATTTACAATAAAATAAGAAAGAAAAGTAAAATTTAATGGAAAATAAAGAAAATACAAGAAAGACAACTGAATCACAAGCCAGAAACCAAAAAAAATATAACCAAAAATGTAAACAAGTAAAAATACAATATACTCCAACTGATATACAGGACTATGAACGGCTACAAAATTATTTAGAAGATCAAAATATTTCAATCACAAAATACTTGAAAGATTTAATAAATTGGGATCTGAGCAAAAAGGGATATTGACTGCTAAGCGTGCCGGAATAGAAGGTTGACTATTGGTCATATTTTTGTGACTATCGGTCAGTTTTAAATGACTATTAGTCAGTTTAGAAAATTAGGAATGGTTACTATTATTGATTTTATGAAAATGTGTGGTTTAGTATTGGTAAACTTTTTGTTTAGTATTTGTAATTGTGGAAATTGTGGATAATGTGGAAAACTTATGTGGATAACTTGATAATAGTAATCATTACTATTTTCGATATATAAAATTTTTACATATGCCCTTACGTCACACTTTACCACCTTTTTCGCCTTGCCACCGGAACAGCGCGCGCCATGGTCAAAAATTTTTATTTTACCAAACAACGGGAAAAATTTTATCCATTATCAAAATATTTTGAATTGTATTAGAATTGTGTTATGCCCTATAAAATACCTGTTTTTCGGGGTAAAATTACGTTGTGATCTGTTTATTGTCTGAATATTCAGACGGGGGTAGTTAAAACTGGTAAATTGTCTGAATTTTCCGAAATCTCACATAGCTGGTTCATCCACACACTAACTCCAGAATCCATCACTCACCCAATCTTCCCAATCTCACCCTCCCATTCCGCCCATCAAAAAACAATCCACATTTTGCCCAATATCCAAGCCCAAAATCCCATCATTTCACCACAAAACACCTTATCGTACCCTTTATCGTTAACCCCAATAATCAAGCCTTAAAATCACTCCACCATTCATATTTCATTTCCAACTTTCACACATCCGTTCCAAAATAATCCATATAAATTCCAAACTCTAACGATAAGTATTTCACCACGCAAAAATTGCTCTCTTCTACATCAACTTTCGCATCACTCTTCCACTCCCATATCCATGCAACTATCCATCCTTACTCACCACTCCTCTCCCCATCCACGCATACCATCACAAATCATCCTTACTATTGATCTAAGGACAAAACAGTATTATAATCGACCTAGAATCCATTCAAACACCTATACCATACAAACTGTCCACCTATACAAGAAAAGAGGAAAACCATGTCATTTCGTGATGAATTGTCCAGCCTTACACCAACGCAAGAACAAATCCAGACTAAAGCAACATCTGAAGCACAAAAGGATGCGCAAAGAGATTATTATTATTTAAAAGAACTCCTTAAATCCAAAGCACAGCGCAATGAATATACCACAATAGGCAATAATAAATATATCTCATGCTATTATCCAGATTCCTATTACGGAGAACCAGAAGCTGCCAATTATATTAAACGTGAATGTGAAGAAGTACGTAGAATAACTGGCGGTGGATTCTTTTCTAAACCAAGAACAGAAACATCATATAGTGTTTGCTACAGAGTAACTGATCAAACAGGATATGATGAGTATGTCAAAGAATTACATCGTCTTACGGTACAAGATGACATCCATGTCTCAATAGTAGGATATTGTAAAACAGAACGGCAGCAGGAAGTCTCTCTTCCTGGTTATGTAGGATCGTCTCCCATTGCAAGTTCCTACGTGTACAGAATCAAACTTAGTGTCAGCATCACATTTTAAATAGGAAATAACTCAAATAAAATAAGGGTAGATGACCATAAAAATCACCTACCCCATACAAAAAGATACTTCTACAGATTTTAAATCAATTTTATATTCATACCCTAACAACTATCCACTAAGCACATTAAAATTTGTTCTAAACAAATAATCTCACATACTCTCCTACGATCATACCCAAGAAATGATCTGTATCCTCTCATACCAGACACACCATGGGGGGCTACTTTTAAACTCCAGCATAAAACGATCTTCTATTTCATATATACCTATATAATATACAGAATTTACCATTTGAATGTTTGTTCGAATTATGCTAAAATTATTAATATCAAAAATATAAAGGACTGTTGGGCATGAATGATTTATATAGCTTTTTCTATTGGGGAGATTACAATGCTCAGATGGCGGAATTAGCAAAAAGAGCACAGTCAGAGCCGTGGTCTTTTGGAAATATAAACGATTATTCAATTTTAAAAAATTATATGAAACACACTTTCCAAAAACTGCAGAGTGAAGGGAAAATCGTTACAGCAAAATATTATTGTATTTTTAATACAGGCCTATATGATAATTATAACGAACCAATTTATGTATATGCAGAACCTAATAATAGATTAGGCTATTCAAGTTGGATATTTAAAGGATTCAAAGATCGTTATGAGCTAGGCGATTTAAAAATCATTGATTTACCAGAAAGAGCTGATTACTTTTCTGATCCAGGCAAACTCATATTCAACTGGCATTATCCCGTTAATGTTCATTATGAACACATCTTAGATGACCTTAATACAGCGCAGCGTTTACCAGAACGTATTCGGACAAGTGATCTTGCATTGGAAACACTAAAAGGAGTAATCGATTCTTCAATTCAAAAGGTTACTGCGAATTATAAGCTTGCTATTCCTCATTACTACAATAACAGGATTCAGCTAATGATTCCATTATATTTCAACAAAAATAATATTCCTGACGTTGCATTGGTGCTTAATGAAATAGATGGAAAGTGTTACCAAGCAAGAACATGTCTTTCCATGAAGATGGCATACATTGATGCAAGAATTATTTCTAAGCCTGATGTGTTCTGGTTATCCTTTGATACAATTAATGCAAGAGAAGAAGAATAAAATAATATATGAAAATACATTCCTATAGCAGATGAGAGAAATCTTGTCTGCTATTTTTTTATGCTCAAAATCAAAAATTGACAAATCATAAAACACAAAAACGATTCAAATAGCATGGAGAATAAACAAATATCAAAGAAAATCATAAATACAAAGGAGATATTTACTATGAATAATAATTTAAAACTAATTACAACAGAAAAGTTTGGAGAACTGGATTGCAGCTTTTACAGAAATATGAATGATGACATTTTATTGACAAGAGAACAAATTGGACAAGCGTTGGAATATAAAGATCCAACAAATGCTATTGGTAAAATTCATAAAAGACATAGCGACCGATTGGACAAACTGTCCATTTGCTTGTCAGATGGTTTAGGACATGAAACTTACTATTATTCCCATAAAGGTGTCATGGAAATCTGCAGATGGTCCCATCAAAAGAAAGCAGACGAATTTATGGATTGGGTATGGGATATTGTAGAAAAATATAGAAATAATACTTTTACATCTATAAACTTACAGCCAATTATTAAAGCTCTTGAAAATCTTATTCAAGCCCAAAATAATATGACTCAGGCAGTTAATTTACTATATGAAAGATATGACACAGATATTGCTCAGTTAAATGAACGATTGACCTTATTAGAAAATAATATGAATACATTTGGAACAATATCAAATAAGAAAATGCCATATTGGGTAAGTATTATGATGCCTAAATTCAAGCGGATTATGATGAAATATGGAATTGATGATTACAAAACATTATATAGAAAATTATTTAAAGAGTTTGGAGAACAATATACAGATAAGGATTTAAATCAGATGATAGATGACTATTGTCATAATAATAATCTAAAGAATTGTATGACCATGGATGCACTAGCTTATGACAAAGAATATAGAAGTTTATTTGAAGAGATGGTTGATGCAATTCTGGATGAGTGAACAATTTGATAAAACCATTATTCTATTAGAGAATGAATTATCAAAAAGTGGCTACGGTAGTTTTTGGTTACACGGTTGGATTGACAATAGTGTGCCACGCTACTAGCGCGGAGATGCAGTAGCTCTCCTTGCTCTGGCGTCTGCTAAAGCAGCCACCAGGTACTGAACCATTTATAAAGTATTTATTAAAAGTATGAACAAAGTATAAAATAGAGCAATTTTACCCTTATAAATTATGGGTGAAATTACTGTACCAAAAGTTCCCTATATATAATATATATTAGGAAGAAATGGTACAGTAAAATTTTTTCAGAATATATAAGGTAAAAATGACTCTAAAATTACCATTTTGAAAAGGAGACATTTTTATGGACAAGAATAATTTTGAAGTAGGACTTATTTCTGAACAAGATCTAGTAACTCGTTATGGCAGTCAATCCCAAAAGGATTCATATGAAAAATTGGGTTATATGCAAACAAAAAATAAACAGACTCTTTTAAAAAAAGTAAGTAGATATTGTAAAATCGAACCTCACGGAAAAAAGGAATATATGATCAAAGAAGTATATCCTTATATTTTACCAGCTAATTTTAGCAAAATGAACACATCTTTATATCAGTATATTGTTCCACTGCTACTAGAAAAAATCATTAATGGACATGATAAAAATCGAAAGATTGATATCACACTTGGTAAATGGGCCAGAGAAATCAATATGGTCAACCAAAATTATAATCTCTGTAAATATAATAAAGAGGAAACTAGCAGAGCTATTAAATACGAATTGGATACTATTAATGAATTTTATAATAAATCAGATGATATGATTGAGTATTATATTATGAATGCTCTGGATTATCTTAAATCCGCAGGTCTTATCATCTGGCGTGATGTGTACAAAATCACTTCTGAAGTATCAGACGAGATGATTGAAATCGATTCAGATGGAGTTGTTCATGCAAATATTAAATTGGAAACTAGAGAGGCGTCTAAAGAAGATATGGATTTTTATGCTGCTTGTATTAAGGTTGCTGATGAAAAAGCAAATATCACAAATGCATCAGAAAGATATTACAGCAAAAAATCACAACGATTTAATGAAGCCCTCAAAGATGAATTATATAAACGCAAAATCAAACTTGTCTATAAGTCATATGAAGCTTATTACATCGATCTTGACAAATGTAGTTTTGTTCTAAATCAATTCCCATATCAATCCAATATTATCAAAAAATTTAATGATACTTTCACAGAGATGATTATTGGCAATGCCCAAAAACGTTTTGATAAATCACCTCGAAAATATACGATCTATGAAAGCAAAGATGATTATTCCCTGTGTTTTAAGGGGTTGTGCGAAATGACAATAAACAATGAAACTGAATATCTTGGGAAGAGAATTAATAAACGTAAAGTTGAAGATGAATACACGCTTCAAATTAACTAGCAAAGGAGATATAAAAATGGAATTTAATACAAACCAAAAAGAAGCCATTCACACCATAGACGGAAATATGGTTGTCATTGCTGCAGCTGGATCTGGAAAGACATCTGTACTTACATATAGAATTTTAAACATGGTCAAGAATCATGGAATTGATCCCACTACTATTTTGGCTGTCACGTTCAGTAAAAAGGCAAAAGAAAGCATTGAGCATAGATTAGGAAAACTTGGAGTAGCTAGTGTAAATGTAGAAACTTTTCACTCTCTCGCTCTTAAAATTATTACTTCTACATATGGATATGGAAAATACAAAGTATGGACTGCATCTTGGGAAAAAGAAAAAGTACTGAAAGAAATTTGCTGTGATTTACTTGGATTATGTAGGAATAAAGATGATGTTCCTTATAATGGAATACTGAGATTTTTGGGAATTCAAAAGACAAATATGTTAGGGTCAACAGATAGTTTGATTTATTCAGATGACGATCCGTATCCTGATGATCGGATGAAAAAGATTTATAAAATGTATGAAGATTATAAAAAGGATAAGTCCTATATTGAATTTGATGATTTCCTGAATATGGCAAATCAGTGTTTTGACAAATTCCCAGATATTTTAAAATTTTATCAGAATAAATATCTTTACGTGTTATCAGATGAGTTTCAGGATGTGTCTATGGCACAGTCTCTTCTTCTTAAAAGAATTAATAATAAAAACACTATGATTGTAGGTGATCCTTTACAGGCAATCTATTCTTTTCGTGGTGGGCGAAGTGAATACATTATGCAGTTTGATCAGGATTATTCTGATGTGAAAATCGTCCATTTAAACACGAATTACAGATGTAGTACAGATATTGTACGCATGGCGAATATGTTAGCACAACATATTCCTGACAGTAAGGATAAGAATTATGTAGAAAGTATTGCTTCTAAAGGAACAAATCAGTTCCCTGAATACAGAAAATTTGTAAGTGAATATGATGAAGCCTCTTGGATTTGTAAAAAGATCACAGAGAAAAAAGAGAACAATGAGTATAGAGATATGGCTGTTCTAGCAAGGACAAATGCCCAGTTGACAATATTGCAAACTGTCATGTCTAAAAATATGATTCCATATGACGTTGTTAATGGGGTTATGTTTACGGAGCTACCAGAGATTAAGTTACTGATCTCTTATCTTAAATTGGCATTGCACGAAGGAGATAATTCAGCATTTTCGTATGTGTATAATAAACCAAATCGTTGGTTAGACCAGAAATTTTTCGCTGAAGTCAAGGAAAATGCTACGAGGAAAAACACTTCGTTGTACAATGCAATGTTTACGATTGATCGCAGAAATTGGCGTTTCAAAAATGGAATTGATCAATTATATGAAGTTATTAATACACTACAGAACAGAAAATTCGAGTCGGTTGGTAAGATGATTGAATATTTGAGATTCTATCTTAAAATCGATGATTTTGTTAGCAAGGGTAAACAGGCTGATGATGGTGGATTTTCGGAACAGATTGAAAATATGGATGCTTTTCAGAATATTGCAGAAAAGTATTTTGATTTAAACGAGTTTATGTTGTACTTAGATGACATCAATAGACAAGTTGCAATGGAGAATAATGATAAAGTACATCTCTCAACAATTCATAGAGCAAAAGGTTTGGAATATCCAATCGTGTTCATTGTTGGATTGAATGATGGACTGCTCCCACATGCAAAAAGTGACAATCTCGATGATGAACGCAGGTTATTATATGTCGGAATTACAAGAGCAGAGAATGAATTATATCTCTCTTCTACTGCATCATACAATGATAATCTTATGACTCCTAGTCCGTTTATTGATGAACTTGGAGATAGTGTTAAAAAGATGAAATGTTGATGAATGTTTAGAGAATATAAAATTAGGAACTATTAATCATCCCTAAAATCAAGGAGTGATAAAAATGTATTTAAAAATTATGAAAATCAAAGGAGATACTAATTATGAAAGAGAACACAAGATTTTGTACCAGAAGTATGAGAGATAACACAAAATTTGGAGGACTGATTCATTTTACAGAACTTTCTCCATATCCGAATTCTACTACCCTATCACATGGATCGCACTTCGCAGAAAAGATTATTGCAGACAGAAAGTTTGATGAACAGTGTCATCGAAATATTATTCAAACACAAAAATTAAAAGCAAAACAGTCCACAGTAAAGGAAGTGGATGAGTTTGTTTACTAAAACTGATCGTAGATATTTATCTAAAGCGAGACAGGCTGCAGATATTTCTGATTATAAAAACGTACATATTGGTTGTGTAGCAGTATATAAGGGAAATATTATTGGCATTGGTTGTAATACCAACAAAACACATCCAGTACAGAAATATTATAACAAATATAGAATTACTGACGTTGATCAGGAAACACTTCTTCCTAAAATACATGCAGAAATTAGCTGTATCAATTCCATCCGACATCTGGATATAGATTTTTCCAAAGTAAAATTATATATATATCGAAAACGAAATGATAAACCTTATGGTATGTCTAGGCCATGTCCGTCATGTATGGCTGCTATTAAGGATCTAGGCATAAAACACATTTACTATACTACAAATGAAGGCTTTGCTTATGAATGTGTAACGCAGGAGGATTTAGTATGAATATTAATACAAATATTATAGATTTTATATGGAATTTTAAAAATTTGAAACTTAAGGATTTTGGATTAGATCCTGAATATAACATGTTGTGTGCGCCAGTATGTGGATGCGGATGTGGTGAAAAGATGAATGTTTTATTGGCAGATGATGATGACATCTATGATTTTTGTTATGAGCTTGTAGATACTCAAGATTGCAATTATTGTGTTGTTTTTGCAATCAATGAAAAGAATGAAATGCTTGGTGCCATTAAATATGATGGTGAAATTCATTGTATTAAATTGAAAAACATTTCTGAAGACTATCTTCAAGTTGGTGGTATGTTTAATGATTTAGAGATACATCAGTATGGAATTATTGTCTGTGTTGGCGATGGAGAATATAAGATTTTGGAGGAATAAAAGATATATGGCAGGTATTAATGTACCTCAGTATGAGATTTTTAAAATTGGAACAGATAAATTAAAATATTCTAAATGGAATTTGAATATTGATAAAAAAGAAGCATTTAAATACCAAGAATCTGTTTCATTATTTGAGGGTCAGCAATTTCGAATTATGGCAAAGAAAATCATGAAGAAAGCAAAATGGAAATGTGATTTTTCGAAACTTTTTATGCAAGTCGTTATTGATCAAAAAACAGATTTTGCAAGAGCAACAAACAAAAAAGGTGTTACTGTAAATGGTATAAATTATAGACGTTTTGTTGGAACAACAGGTGGTTTGAAAAATAACACTCTTCTATTTTGTAATTCGGAATACATAGATAAACTAAATGAATTATGTGAATGTAGGCGAAACAAAGAAGTGCCATTAGTTCCAGCAAAATACGAAGCATATAAAGCGTTAACTTGCTCTGCATCGCAGCCAATTTGCGAACCACATGGAATTTTAGTTGTGAAAGATTGCATTACTCAATACGAAGATGATGTAATTTCTCTCGATAGTGGAGTTGGAGACGGTGAGCCAATTCGCGAAAAAAAACATAAAGTAATGGAAAATACAGTGTCTGATGGGTTTAATTTATGTACTATTGGATATATGCAAAGAGTTGCTGAATCTCTTGGATTAGATTATACTCCTGCAGGTGTATGTTTGCGAAATGCCTGGTTAAAAGGTATGCTCTACCCTTTCCCAATTATAGAGTTTATCGAAAAATATAATGGTGGGAACTATTTTATCGAGGATATTTGGGGTAATGTGCAGGACATTCGAGAGTGTGAAATGATTCTCACGGAATCTTCATTGAAATTATGGTCGGCATATGAAAGTATTGACGAATATATTGCCGCATATAGAGAGTGTGGATATGAATTTGCAATTACGAAAATTTCTCCTCATATCTTAGATGAAGAACGTGAATTAAATTATCAATATTTACAGTCTTATGAATTCACTGATGATGATATTAAAGAATTGTGCAATCCTACCATTCAGCATTTAAAAGATGCTATGTGTGGAGACTACGAATCCACCATTAAATTTCTTGGAATTAATGAAAATACAGACGTGAATTCATGGCAACGTGCATTATATACAAGCCAATATATGCTTGGTGATCCGTATATTATTGATTCAACGCATAGGTATATTAAGAAGAAAATAAATGATGCAAAAATTGGTAAATTAATTGTAAATGGTAATTATCAAATTGCTAGTGGTGATCCGTTTGCGTTAATGCAATCAATTTGTGGCCTAGAAATAACTGGCTTATTAAAAGCTGATCAATGCTACTCAAAATTCTGGATTGACAAATCTGTAGATTCTGTAGTTATCTTTCGAAGTCCAATGACTTCTCACAATAATATTCGAAAATGCAATGTAATTTCAAACGAAGAATGTTTGTATTGGTATCAGTATATGGATACTATTATGATTATCAATGCATGGGATTCTTTTTGTGTGGCGGAAAACGGTTGCGACTGGGATGGCGATCTTTTATATTCAACCAATAATAAAGTCTTACTTCGTTGTTTTAGAAAATTATTAGCAATTGAATGTGTTCAAAGAAAAGCCAATAAGATTGTTATTAATGAAAAAGAAGTAAAAAAAACAAATAAAAACGGCATGGGAAATCAGGTTGGTCAGATTACAAATCGTGTAACTTCTATGATTGAAGTGTTATCTCGATTTAAAGAGGGGTCTAATGAATATAATGATTTATTATATCGTATTGAATGTGGACAGCTTCACCAACAGGATGAATTGGATAAAATCAAAGGAATTATCGCAAAGCCAATGGCAAAATATTGGTATAATCTTGGTGCTTGCAAAGATAATCATTATTTACAATCAATTTGTGCTTATCGAAAACCGTATTTTATGATCTATATTTATGATGAGATTAAACGTAAGTATAAGAATTATATCAAGGAAAGCGAGATAAAATGCGCTGCATTATATGATTGCAGTATTCAAGATTTATATAGTAAAAAGGATAATTTAACTGACGAACAAAAGGATTTTTTATTTTGGTATGAGTATAAAATGCCGGTTGGCATTGGAGCATGTGCAATGAATAAAATTTGCTGGTATGTTGAAAGTCAATTAGACGGATATAAATCACAATTACATCATGATTCTACTTTTGATTACAATCGTTTAAAAGTTAAACGTCGATGCACAGAAGAACATCGAAAAGCTTTACATGATCTTGAACAAGAGTATCGTGAATGTATTAAGGAGTATAAAGCAAACAGATCTTCCGACAAAGAACAATCAAATAATAACAGAAAATATTTATGCGAAAAATTTAGGCAAGAGGCTATTGATCTTTGCCCAAACGATGAAGAGCGCATGAATATTATCCTTGATATTACCTATGGTTATAAGGGGAATCGACAGTTTTGTTGGGACTGTATTGGTGACTTGCTTATTAAACGTTTGGAAGAAATGGAGAATGAAAATGTATATACTGAATGAGAAGGATTATATTAGATCTGTTCTGGCTTCAAAGAAGAAACCAGAAGATCTATCTATTGGCTATTTGATTGTTTTAACAGCAAAATATTATTATATTAACAATGAAAATATAGAAAAAAAACAGTTAGTTGAAATCGTTAAAAATAAGATTTCCGATATGATGATTTATGGCTATCAGGAATATAAATGGATTCACAAAATTGAGAATGTATGTGATATTTTTTATGATAACGAGAAAGATAAAAAGTCAAAGCAAAAGGAAGAAATTAACGGAAAAGACAAACAATTCAGAGAATTAAAATATGTTCCAATTTATCAAGAAGAAATTGATCTTATTAATTCACTTCCTAATGACAGACAAAAGAAATTTATGTTTACTTTATATGCCGTAGCTCGTTATATGGATTCTGATGGATGGATTAATAAAAAGGATCTTAGAGGATTGTCTGAAATTTTTAAATTGGCAAATATTACTCTTACGTCGGATAAAAAAAGCGAAATGCTTCATGAGTTATATAAAAATGGTTATATTTATTTTGGTAAACAAATAGACAACCTGAATATTAGAGTTAATTTAGCTGAATCTGATAATGTGGCATATAAGATAAAAGAATTTTCTAATTTGGGAAATCAATATATCGGTAACTTTAAAAAAGGATATAGACAATGTGCAAATCCATCATGCGGAAAAAGAGTTAAAATGACTGCACCAAATAGGATTTATTGTAGTAAGTGTGCCGAAGAAATTGATCGAGAAAAAGCAAAAGATCGCATGAAGAAATTGAGAAACCATAAAATGTTCGAAGCTGACAGTATGAAAAATGCCTAATTTTGTTGGGATTTTTGTCTCTTTTTCAAAAAAAATTGTTTTTCTTTGAAGGGAATAAATAATCATTTTTTATTCTGACTACACCGGAAGAAACAAAACCTGTAGTCTATTCAACGGGCGGTTACTCTCTGCCGCCCTTTTAAAAGGTTAATTCTTTATGTTAATTTCATAATTATCTCCTCTTTCTTTTATGTTTTATTTTTTACTGGCAGATATAATAGTTTGCCAGTATTATCGCGGGATATGTTGGATCGGATCCACGAGAGATTCATGTTCTCTAAAGCTACGTTCGACTCGTAGTCCCGCAACTCGTGGCATAGCACAGATAGATGCGTGTGAGCGTATTAAAGGCGAATTTACAACTCGTCGCCATGAAAATTGGTCAATCTATGCAAAACTAACACCCCAGGCACTCAAAAAGTGCCGTTTCATACCGGTAAAACGAGTAAATCCTGTGTGGAAATAGTGTCAGGAAATAGGGAGCAACAAGGTGATTCAGGGGCAACCGCTGAGAATCATTTTTCTGCGCAACAGAATAGCTCACGCGAACCTATGAAGATATGATGGGGAATTAGGAGGATATATAGTGCGAGTCCTTATTAGACAAGTGCGATGTCCATTTGGGTAAGTGAATTGGTAGAGATGCCAAATTAGCTTATGCAGGATGCGAGTAGGGATTATAACCGAAAGCTACGAAGGCGTGATGGATTTTGTTATCCAAAAGATAACGAAACATCTGGTGCAGCGCGTCTTCTGTATTTAATTTCGTTTCTATGAATTAATAATATAAAAATTGGTTTGATGCAAAAGGCAAACAAATTATAAAGCAAAAGTCTGTACCTCTGTATGGTGTAAGCAGCCAAAATGTGTAATCTCTTCGGAGGTAATACACACACTGAAAGATACGCAATATCTGGATGTGTTAAGCGGATTCTGCACAGTTCTCTTAGCGGAGATTTATAGCACGGCAGTGTTAATGGAACGATGAAACTTGAGTAGTCATACAGTAAAGAAGATAAGCCTCTTCTCAAAAGGCGGTTGTGGAAGATACTATGTGTGTGCGTAAGCAACATATAGTGGATAACCGAAGAAAAAATAATGTCGGTAAAGGTTTCCGAAGATACGTTTAATCTCAGCGTACTTATTTTGCTACTTATGTAGCATTATTGCGGTGTAGCTCAGTTGGTGAGAGCATTCGGCTTATATCCGAACGGTCGTGGGTTCGAGTCCCACCACCCCAACTATTTATCTTTGCTGGTAAATGCAAAGAAATTTAAAATGAAAGGTGTGTATTAATATAGTACTCATTACTAAACAAGAGAAAGAATATTTAGTAAAACATGGAGTTCCTTATGCAGAAGGTGGCGTATCCCATTCGGAATCATGTCATAAACGCAAAAAGTTCTATCTGTGTGAAAGTCCTCATAATATGAGACTTCTCGAAAATTATAGAAAAAAATTATATCATCGCTAATGCGAAATTTAATGAGAAAGGTGGTTTAAGCCATCGCTAAGAAAAAGAAAGAGATTGCTCTTGAGGTTATTGGAGGAAATGCCGAAGGAGTAACTGGAAGTTGTACAAAAATAGATTGTTATGATCATACAATTCTGTTTGAATTGGGAATGATCCAGGATAATAATACAGTCTTGGAAAATTATAAAGCCAATTGTGCATTGTTTAATAAAATCAAAAGCAAAACTGTAGATATGGTTATCGTTGGACATAACCATTGCGATCATATTGGACTAATTCCAATGCTATTTGCAAGAGGAAACACAAAAGCAAGAATTATTGTTCCAAAATATAGTACATCTATTCTTCGTGAAATGTGGCTTGATTGTGCATGGATTAATCAAAGAGATGTAGATTCTTTGAATTATAAAGGTGATCATAATTATACACCACTATATACAGAACATGAAGTAGAAATTGCTTTAAAACATATCGAAGAATATGATTGTGGACAAATTTTTAATCTGGATGAGAATATAGCTATTCGTTATACTCCAGCAGGTCATATTCTTTGTTCATGTCAAACAGAATTATTTATCAATGGTGGATCTCATACTAGAAAAATTTTGTTTACATCTGATCTTGGTAATACAATGATCGAAGACAGAAAAGTTTTTGTAGAACCATTTCAAAGAGTAAATTCTGCACAAATTGTTATTGGAGAATGCACTTACGGAAGACGAAAAGGCTCTATGAAAAAGAAAGATATTGAATTAGACCGTCAAAAAATGAAAACGGTTATTGATCAATATTGTATAGATAATCATCATCGTGTTCTTATTCCTACATTTTCTTTGGATAGATTCCCATTTATTATTTGGGAATTATATCAGCTCTTTGGACATGATCCATCTTTTAATATTCCAATTATATTAGACAGCCCATTATCAAATCGTCTTCTTGAGTGCTACTCTTCTATACTCGAAGGTGACAGAAAAGAAAAATTTGATGAAATGATGCAATGGAAAAATTTGCGAAGAATAATTACACCAGAAGACAGTAAAGCAGCCATCGCTGATAAATCTGCAAAAGTTATTTTAGCTAGTTCTGGTATGTTGTGTGCAGGTCGTTCAGTTAAATGGGTTCAAGATATTTTGCCAAAAGAAAATGATTGTATTTTGTTTGTCGGATTCGCTGGAGGCGATACTTTAGCCGGAAAGATAAAGAATGGACGAGAGCAAAAAACAATAAATATTAATGGAAAACCGTATAAGAATAAGTGTCAGCTTGTAGATTTACATTCATATTCAAGTCATATGCAACGAAATGATCTTTTGAATTATTATAAGGGAATTAACGCAGAAAAGATTTATTTGGTACATGGTGATCAGCAAGCTCGATTTGAATTTAAAGAAGATTTGGAAATCGCAATTTCTGATGCACTAAAAACAACAAGAGTTATTATCACAAATAAAGGAACGAAAATTAAATTATAAAATCCTTTTATAGAAAATATTACGAAAGCACGAGGCATATTGCCAATGGAAATGTTAGAACTACCACTTGTAGGTAATATAAAAGATAGTGATGTCCCATCACCAGAAGAATATACCTATTGGAAAGATAGAAAAAACAGAACCTTTTATATTGACTATGAAATTGATGAAGATTATTCGTTAGTTGAATTAGCAAAAATTATTATTCAAATGAATATAGAAGAAAAAGATGTAAAGCAGGAAGATCTGCAACCGATTCGCCTTTTCATTCATAGTTATGGTGGAGATATCGAGCAATCATTATTTTTCTGTGATTTAGTTAAAGCGAGCAGAATTCCCATCATTACTATTGGTATGGGTGTTGCAATGTCTGCTGGATTTTTAATCTTTTTATCCGGCAAACGAAGATATGCATTTTCTCATACTTCAATGCTTGTTCATTCTGGATCAGCGGCATTTCAAGGTACTGCTGAACAAATTGAAGAAGCGCAAAAGAATTATAAAAAGCAAATCGAACAAATGAAATCATATATTCTCACCAATACAGATATTGACGAGAAAACATTTAATAAAAACAGAAATAAAGATTGGTATTTATCTAGTGACGAGCTTTTAAAATACAATATTATTGACGAAGTGATTACTGATATTACGACCATTATTTAAGGAAGAGTTTACTACTCTTCTATTTTTTATACAATTTTTTAGGATTAAAAGGAGAATTAGACGATATGGCAGCATTTACTTATAAGAAAACATCGACAACTTCAATGAAAGTTACTGGTATTTTAAATCCACAGACTATGGTAATTAATGTTGATGGAGAAGATAAGCAACTTTCTACCCTTCTACGTGACTTCGCAGACCTACCAGTAGAAATTAATATTAAGGTCAAGGACGAGGAAGAACTGGATGAACCAGTTGATGTTGAGTAAGAAGGGAGTGATCTACTATTACTTCCTATACAAGATTACCTGGTGAAACAGACGATCAACTTATCTATAGAGTTACTAAAGACAAGGATCTAATCGGTTCTTGGAATGATGTAGCTGATGTGCTAAACGAGTTACTTGGTACTCATTATGGAGAATCAAAATTTCGGAAGGATAAAGCGACATTTGATCGAATGCTGAATGCAAATCGTGATATGTTTGTTGATTCTGATAAACAGTTGCAGGATATCCGGATCGCGCAAAGAGAATTAGAAAAAACTCGTAAGAAAATCCAAACAGAAAAACTAGAATATTCAAAATGGCTACGAGAAGACGCGAGAGCTGAAATGATTACAGAAAAAATTTGCAATGCAGTTCATGAATTAAAAACATTGGATATTCCGGAATATATTCCGCCTATACATGCTAATAAATCATATCTTCTGTGTTTAGCTGATGCTCATTATGGGATTGAATTTGAGATTAAAGATTTGTTTGGAAATATTATTAATGAATACAGTCCAGAGATCTTCGAAACACGTATGTGGAATCTTTTAAATAAAGTTGTTCAGATTGTGAATAAAGAACATATTACAGAATTAAATGTTTGGGAGTTAGGCGATGGACTGCAGGGTATCTTGCGTTTAAATTCCCAGCTTATGAAGCTTAGATATGGTATTATCGACTCTTCTATTCTGTATGCCAATTTCCTTGCAAATTGGTTAAATGAACTTAGTAAATATGTACGAATTAAATTTCAAATGGTGATTGATTCAAATCATAATCAGCTTAGAATTTGCGGTGCGCCGAAAAATGCATTCGTAGATGAAAATATGAGTAAATCAATGCTTGTATTAATTAAAGAACGGCTTAAAGACAATAAGAATATTGTAATTCTTGAAAATCCAACTGGAATGGATTATTCCGTACTAAACACATATGCAGTATTAGGTATTCATGGCGAAGTCCCGAACATTAAAACTGCAATTGATGAATATGCGCGAGCTTATCAAACACATTTTGATTATTTGATTGGCGCTCATTGCCATCATAAAATGAATGTGGAAGTTGGAATTGATGCAGAATGTCTTACTGTCAGATCTATTATTGGCGTCGATCCATATGGGATGTCTCTAAGGAAGACATCTAACCCTGGCGCGAGTTTATTTGAGTTCGAGCTTGGACAAGGGCTTACCACACAACATTCAATTAAGCTTAATTAATGGAGAATACAATTATGGGAGAAATTGACGAAAATCCAGTGTTGGATTATGACGAACTTAATTCATACATTCAAGGTCGAACAGGTTTAGATTATGACACGGTAGCTAATGTATTGGATCTTGAAACAGAATACATGATCAAAGTAGGAATTATTGAATCACAAAATCCTGCTGGAGTAGAAAAATAAGTACAGATACATCTGTACTTACATATAAAGAAGGCCATCGGCTACCTAAAATTGAATACAAGAACTCTTATCAGAGAGCCTGATCCATCTGGACGTTGCGTGGTGCGCTCCTCGGTTTTTATCGTGGTCGAGGTAGCGAACGCCAATGCTCACAGACAAATTCCCATCTATTTAGACGGAAACGCCAATAAGCATTAACGTGAACTGGCGTTAATATCGAATATGACATAGCCATGTTACTTCACCTGCCTTTCCGTTGTTATACAACAAATGTACAAAACTCGGGAAAAGCCGATGACCAAGAATACGGAAGATGCTCCGTACTTATAGAGAATAACATATTATAAAAAATTAGACAAGCACTTCATAAGTGCAAAATTTATTTGAACAAAAGGACTAATTGTTAAGTAACTAAAAACATAGAAATATATATACAAATATAGATAAGAGTGGACACATTAAGTCTCTTGTTTATAGCTTAACAATAGGTCTCAAGCCTAAGTGACTGCTACTGTCGAAAGACATGTTGCAGATAGGAACTATGTTAAGCAGTAAGGTAAAGACACACCTTTAGATGTAATCTTCAGTCTGAAGCTCTGTGAGTGCAAACCAAGAAACAATGCTAATGTCCTGTATTGATAACAGGGAAACGCATATCCTCTGCTTGACTTTGGCACGAAGAGAAATTCTCCGAAAGGAAGGCGTCAGAAATGACAAGTTATGCTTTTGTATTAGATGCGAATGGGAAACAATTAGCGCCGACAAAAGAACAAAAAGCGTGGTTTCTTATCCGTAAGAAACGAGCAGCATTGGTTAGTAAATATCCAATGGTAATACAATTGAAAAAAGAAATTCAAGAAAATGAAATCTGTAAAGATGAGATTCGTTGTGGAATAGATGACGGCGGACTTCATGTAGGGATTGCTCTGGTTCAGAAATGTAAAACGAAAAATAAAGTTGTTTTCAAAGGAACCATCGAGCAGCGCAATGATGTAAAGCATCTTATGGAAGTTAGGCGGGGTTATAGACGCTACCACCGTTATCATAAAAGATATAGACAAGCGAGATTCAATAATCGTAAATCTTCTAAAAGAGAAGGACGAATTGCCCCAAGTATCTTACAGAAACGACAAGCTACCATAAGAGTTATCAATCAGCTTAATAAGTGGATAAATATAACAAATTATTGGCTGGAAGATGTTTCTATTGATATCCGCGTATTAACAGATGGGTATAAATCTTATCGTTGGCAATATCAAAAATCCAACAGATTAGATGAAAATATTCGTAAAGCAACTATTCTAAGAGATGGTGGCAAGTGTATGGAATGTGGAAAATCTAACTGCAGATTAGAAGTTCATCATATTAAACCAAAAAGACGAAATGGTTCCAACACGTTAGATAATCTGATTACATTATGTGAAAGCTGCCATCAGAAAACTGAAGGCCAGGAAGAATTATATATGGATCGATATTTCTCCCTGTTAAAATCTTCTGACAATAAAAACCTGAATTATGCACAACATGTAATGATTGGTAAGATGTGGCTTCGAAAACAATTGTCAGGTTTGGGGGTATTATATCTGACGAGTGGTGGAGATACAGCCAACAAACGCATTGACTGGAATATTGAGAAATCACACGCCAATGATGCTGTCTGTATTACGGATTTGCAGCCTGATACATATGATATGAAAGAATGGACAATGAAACCCATGCGTAGACAAAGCAAAGCGAAAACCGACCATGTTTTAGGAATTAAGCATAGAGATTTGGTTGAGTATACATTTAAAAATGGCGAAACGCACAGAGGATATGTAACAGCATTATACCCTGAACAAAAAGCGATTAATTTTCAAAGTCCAACAAAACATTGTAAAAAAGTTAATGCGAGGAAGTGTAAATTACTATGGAAATATTCAAAAATCTATTGGTTTGAGAATGCGAGCTAAACACGCTTATCTATGATTAGATGTAATTAACTATATTATTTTAAGGAGAATATTAAAATGAACAAACAAGATATTATTAAAACCGTAGCAGCAAACCTAGAAGTAACCCAGAAAGATGCAGCAAAATATGTAGATGCTGTTTTCGTTACCATCAAAGATGCAATGGCTGATGGAGAATCTGTAAATATCGCAGGATTTGGAAAATTCGAGGTTGTAGAAAAGGCAGAATCTAAGAGACGTAATCCTCAGACTGGTGAAACAATTATGGTTGCTGCTCATAAAGCACCGAAATTCAAGGCAGCTACTGCTCTTAAAGAGGCTGTTCTCTAATAGATCGGTGGTGATTTTATGCATACACTGAAATGTAAAAGTATTGAAGAATTAGTCGAAGTAGTTGTCGAGACTTATGAGCTACTACATGATTGTGATCGAAACGTAAGTTTTGTTGCTAAGTATGATCATGCAAAAGAAATTTTGAGAGAATTGGTATTTTACGATTATGATCTAAAATTTGTTGAGTTAGCAGATCCTGAGTGGGATAACTATGAAGACGAATATGTTATTAGTATTGTGTGTGATGAAATATTTTGTGAGAAGCTAAAATTGGACGGAAGATATTGTATGTTATCTCCAAAATTTGTATTTTTTGATGAAAATGCAAATTCTAAATGCGTTAAATATTTTGAATCGGATATGAAATATGAATTTGAAATCACGGAAGAAGAATCTGGTGATGACTCTGATCAGGAGTTGAATTGTCATGACGATTCTATGGATGTAGATTTCTCTGATGATGGACAGGGATTTACATGTAGCAAGCATGATAAGAATGGATATAGTTCTATTTCATATTGGTCATCTGAACAAGTTGATAAGAATCGTTTATCTGAAATTTTGAAAAGTTTTTATTTATAATTTTGTTGAGTGTGTAAGACTGCAGCTTACGCACTCAAATACAGGTCGTTAGTGTAATTGGCAACACGGCAGTCTCCAAAACTGTTAATCAGGGTTCGAATCCCTGGCTTCCTGTTTGCAATTTTCTGCAAACGAATGCAGAGAATAAATGATTAGAGACGGGTGGATAACTTGATAATGAGTAATATAGGATGGTTAATGCTCTCCTATCTCATCTCTATTGGTGAAAAGGTTCATGTCGTGAGACAGCGTTAATTCCTTTTTTTTATGATATTATCACAAGGAGAAATTAACGATAGATACTTCTGACAAATTAACAACACTTGAAATAGCAGAAATGCTAGGTATAAAACACTATAAGGTTTTGGAAAAAATAAACGGTACAAAAGATAGGAAAACAAAAAGTCTTATTGATTTACTGCAACAACGAAATTTAGATAAACAAGAATATTTCATTGATTCTACATACAAAGATAAAAGTGGTAAGAAAAATAAATTATATATTTGTACGCTAAAAGGCATTAAATTATTTATGGACAATTTGAGGAATTATGAAAATAAATCAGCTTTACTCCTATGGTTCGAAAATCATGCAGATAAAAAGATGGATATTATTTTGTATAATAGACCAGAAATATATTTTCTTGATGAATTAGAACAAGTTCTTTGTGCTATGAATATAAAAAGTATACGACAATATTCTGTATTGCCATATTATATAGATTGTTATATTCATGCATTAAATTTAGCTATTGAGTACGACGAAGGTGATCATAAGTATTATACATATGAAAATCAAGAACTTCGTCAAAAGAATATTGAGAATGAATTAAAATGTACTTTTATCCGATTATCTGATTCAAACAGTAATTTATATAATATTGGTTTGGTTATGAGCCAAATTTTAAAAATGAATGCAGCGTGAATTATGCTAAAAAGAATAAATTTTATAAAGAAGCAGTTTAGTCATACTATTCTGCTTCTTGTTATTTTGGAAGGAAGTGAGAAAAATAGCAGGTAGAAAAGTACAACGCAATAGTATTGTAACAAATGAATTATTAGCTCAGGTTAATCCAGAGAATATAGATTTAGGAAATGATTTTCTTGATTATCTCCGATCGGTTGATAGAGCAGGATCAACGATCGATCAGTATAAGAATGACCTAAAAATATTTTGGGTATATTTGTTACAGCATTGCAACAACAAATTTTTTGTAGAATTGTCTAAGAGAGATATTTCAAAATATCAAAGTTACTGTTTAACGGAATGGAAATGGAGTCCTGCTAGAATGAGACGAGTAAAATCCACTCTCTCATCACTTTCTAATTATGTTGAAAATATGTTGGATGATGAATTTGAAAATTATCGTCCGATTGTTAGAAAAATAGAAAATCCGGTAAATGAAAAAGTTATGGTAAAAACTGTCTTAGAGGAAGAACAATTACAAAATTTACTTGATTATCTTGTAGAAAAGCAACAATTTGATAAGGCTTGTATGTTATCTTTAGCAATGAATTCTGGACGTCGAAAAAGTGAATTACCGAGATTTAAGGTAAATTACTTCGATGACAAAAATATTATTTATGGATCTCTATATAAAACTCCAGAAAAAATAAAAACTAAAGGGCGTGGAAGTCGTGGAAAAATGCTAACAGCATATGTTCTTTCCAAACCCTTCAAACCATATCTTGATTTATGGATGAATTATAGAAAAGAACATGGAATTGAATCAGAATGGTTATTCCCAAAGAAAGTCAGCGGAGAATATATAGATAAGCCAATGAGTGCAAAAACACTTAATAGTTGGGCTGAAACGTTTAGCAGAATTTTAGGAGTAGACTTTTATTTCCACAGCTTACGTCATTTCTTTACAACCGCTTGCTCTCGAAGTGGTCTTCCAGACAACGTTATTCAAATGTTGATTGGTTGGTCTTCTCTTGATATGGTAAGTGTTTACAAGGATATTGAAGTTGATGAAGAATTTGAGAAATATTTTTGCGAAGATGGAATAAGAAAAGTCGAGCAGAAATCTTTGTCTGATTTATAATATCTCATCTGGAGAATAATATAATATAGATCAGATATTGACTTATTCAGCAGGTTGTCTATTCTACTACAAATTTGTCATTTGTCAAGACTTGACTTGACATTTGTTGGGAATCATGGTATTTTGTTTGTAGACGTATAGAAACAGAGTTAAGAACTGAACTACATAATTATTCAAATAAATAAAATAACCACTTGATTGTCAAGTGGCTTCCAATAAATCGAATATAAAATTGGGATGTCCATCCAGATGGATTTCTCAGAGCCGAAGACGACGGCTGTTTTAAAGTTTGAACGAAAAGGATCGCTTAATTAGCGGTCTTTTTTCGTTGGGATGATATTCTGTAAAAACATTAGAACTATCCCGGCAGCGATTCCGGATAACAAACTGTTATTACAGATCGCTGTATATGTATCTTTGAAAAATCTTAGAAATGTATCTATATCGCATCACCCTCCTTTCTTAGCAAGGGTATCTATATAACGAAGCATCACTGCTCCGGTGCGACTCTGAAAAATCCTTAACATTTCATCCAGCCGTAAACAAAACGCCTGGGTGGACTTCCACATTTAGATTATATGATAAGAGGAAAAATCTGTCAATAGTAAAATATGGATGGTCGTGCAGCAACACGTAAACTGCAATCTCCTACTGACGTCTAGGAATCGGTATTGGCACAAACCTGAGAAAATGTGCGACGTCAAAAAATACAAAAAATCGCAAAAATATTTATAAAAAGGACGTACTGTACCTTTACAAAATTTTCCTATTGTGATAATGTGAAATTATCAAATACAGGAGGTAATTTTGTATGGATTATGTAGTAAAACATCAAAGCGCGAAGAACTTTACTAAAGATATTAACAAAGGAAAATACAGTATGAAACACAAGTTTCAGCGACAGGAAAATCAGTGGAACAATCGTCAGAAAAGCCTACTGATTGACTCTATGCTTCGCCCATATCCGATTGATCCAGTTAGATGCGAGGTCGGATCTGATGACGTAAGAAGAATTTTTGATGGTGTTCAGCGAGCTACCACAGTAAGAGACTTCTTTAAAGAAAATGGTTTTAGATTGGCAAAAGATTTAAAACCTGTTACAGTTGATGGCGAAGTATATGAAATTGCTGGTAAAAAATATGCACAGCTTGATGAGGCTGTACAAGATAAATTGAATGATTACGAGATGACAATCTATGTGTTTACTGATTGTACTGGGGAAGATATTCGAGAAATGTTTACTCGTCAGAACAATGGTAAACCACTGAACAATACTCAAAAACGTACAGCAATCGAGAGTGAAAAGGTAAGTGATGTTATCTTTAATTTTGCAGATCATGAGTTCTTTGCGAAAGTCCTTACTGATGCACAATATAAGAAAGATGTTCAGCGTGATCTGATCCGCGAAACCCTTATGCTGATTAATACAAATGAAGAAAATGATTTTACATCATTTAGAGCGAAAGATATCGACAGTTTTGTTGTTTGGTATGATGAAAATATCAATGCTACTGATATCAGTATATTAACAGATGTATTAGATACTTTCAATACAGGAGATGAAGTAATCAAGGTAAAATCTACTTCTATTCCAATGATCCTGTATGGCGGTTATAAATGTATTAAAGACGGAAAAGATTTTAGAAAATTCGAAGCTGCAGTAAATGAGTTTGTTGAGAATTATGATTCTAACGAAGCATATAAACAACTTGTACAATCTGGTACTACTGCTTCTGCTGGTGTTAAAGCTCGTCTACAGTATTGGAATAACGTCGTAGATAATTTATAATTTTTTGTGAAATAATTTGATATGATTTTTATTATGGAGAGTGGAGCAATCTACTCTCCATTTTTGTATGGGCAGATGTGCTTAGTGGCGATAGCAACGGACTGTAAATCCGTCACATTAGAAACACCGTAGGTTCGACTCCTACTCTGCTCATTTTTGTTTTGGAGCTTTACTCAAGTTGGATGAAGAGATCAGTCCTGAAAACTGACAGGCCGTTAACAACGGCGCGTGGGTTCGAATCCTACAGGCTCCGTATATAATTAGCGAATGGAGGCAGTGCCTCCGTATGCCGGTATGGTGGAATTGGTAGACACATCTGGTTTAAGCCCAGATTGTTATGAGCAGTGCGAGTTCGAGTCTCGCTGCCGGTATTATTTTTTTATAAAAGGAGACATACATATGAAAGGTATGGCTGGAATTTACAGGATCAATCCTGCATTGTTTGGTGGAATCATGGCATTATTCGCAGAATTGATAGTAACAATGCTTTTACCTCTGTAGAATATAATCCTAATATATAGGACAATATTGCAACACCAACAGAAATTAATAAAGTATTTCGCCAATAGTGTTTGTTATTGTTTATGAGGTTTTGATTTACTGCTTTCAATTCTGCATTCACGGTTCTTAGTTCATTCAATTCTTCTAAATTAGAATCTAACGTTTTGTTCTGTATCTCAATTTGTGCATTCAATTTTATATTTTCGTACTGAATTTTTCTCATGGCTTCTGTTTGATTTTCAAGCTCTGACTGCATGGAATCCATTTTATCAGTAAGAAATTTCAATCGTTCTTCTGGAGATGGGAATTTTGGCATGTAATCAAATATATTCATGCTGGCATTATTGTTCAGCATTTGCTGATAGCTTGCATCTGATATTAGTTTTTCAGAAAATTCCTGTAGTTTTTGGAGATCTTCAGATAGAGTTACTGGTTCCAATACTTTTCCATCTGGTGTGGTTATAATTTTACTCATTTTCAAAATATTCCTTTCTATTTTTTATTTTTGTTCTGTTTTATTTATATCTAATTTGATCATATACAAAATGTATTTCAATGTTTTATATCTTTATTCTCTTTGATTTGTTTGGAGAATAAGTAATCATAAGCAGTTGGTGCTTATTGCTCTGTCAGTGGAGCGTGATTAATTTTTTTGGAGTAGGAAACCAGAGAAGTCATGAGCTTTGGCATAGTAGACACTCGCACTACTCTCCTACTCTTTTTAATTGTTATGCGAGTGGAAAGCGAGACGATAAAAATGGGATATACTCATGGAACAAGTATTGAATCAAAAACAAGAATTTGTACAAAATGTGGAAAAGAATTCCCGAATACAAATGAATTCTTTGCTTATGCAAATAAAAAACTTGGACGATTAAATGCTTTATGTAAAGAATGTCAAAAAATAATTAATAAAGAAAAGCGTCTGAAGATTATTGAGAAAAATAAAAATAAAGATTTATTTTATTCAGGGACACGACATTGTAAAAAATGCAATAGAGATTTATCAAATAATAAATTATATTTTCCTATCGATCTATCTTGTATTGATGGTTTAAGAAATGTATGTAGAGAATGCAGCAAAAAGGAATCTGGTTTTCTTGATCCCAATTATACAGTTTCCGAAAAATGGACGGATGAAGAAAATAATGTATTGTTAGAAAAATATAAAGATTTTACTGGCGAAGAATTGCATAATTTATTTTTGCCAAATAGAACCGTTAGATCTATAGAATGTCATGCAGCGCTTCTTGGTCTGCAAGGCAAGAATTACGATGCACAAGTTAGAGCTAATTTGTCTAGAAGTATAAAAAATAGTGAAAAGTTGAAAGGGCGAGCATTATCTGAAGAATCCAGAAAGAAAATTTCTGAAACAAAAAGAGAATATTTTAAGACTCATAATGGATGGTGGAAAGGTAAAAGACGTAGCCCAGAACAATGCAAAATGATAAGCGAAAGGCAAAAGGGAAAATGGGCTGGAGATAAAAATCCAAGACATTTAAATCCATTAGTTGGCGAAGAAAATGGTCGTTGGAAAGGTGGAATTAATTCTACTTATGTCGAGTTAAGATCTGATACAAAAAGTTGGTTCAATGATTCAATGGGATTTTGTAATTATAAATGTGTTATAACTGGCGGTGAATTTGATAATGTACATCATACAACAGCATTTAGAGATATCGTTGATGAAGTTTTTAAAATAACAGGAATAGAAGTAAAACAGCAAGTATGTGATTATAACAAAGAAGATTTCGATGAATTAAGATTAACATTAAAAGATTTGCATATGTTATATGGGTATGGAGCATGTATAAACAAAGAGGTACATAAATTATTCCATGACAATTATGGATATACAAAATTCTCTCCATTTGACTTTTTGGATTTTTTATACAGAATCGATACTGGAGAATTTGATACTTGGTTCACGGAAAATAATTTGAAAATAAATATAAATTATGAATATGTAGAATATTTAGAAAGCACTTTGTCAGTTCTTGCGGAAAGTGCTTAATTTATTGAAATAAAAGGAGGTGGCTGTTAATTGGCTACAAAAGCAACTGCACCGAAATTAACGGCTGCTCAAATGAAAGACAAAATTATTCGATTAGAGGATAAAGTTGATTCATTAAAAAATGGTGCCTGGTGCTATATGTGTGATACTCATAAATCACGAGACAAATTTTATGTAAGTACAGATCCTTTAAATAAAAGTGGGCTTACACCTATTTGCAAGGATTGTGCAAAAAAAATAGCGTTAAAAATTGGGAAAGATAAAGTAGAACATGAACCAGACAAAGATTCTGTTATATTAGCCCTTAAGTATTTGGACAAGCCTTTTTTAAATGATTTGTGGGATGCTAGTGTATTAGAAGCAGATAATCTAGCTTCTGGAAGAGTTAAATCTAACCCTTGGAATGCATATATTAAAAACGTTGCGATGGGGCAATATAATTGCAAAACGTTCTCAGATAGTGATTTTTATTATTCGAAAAAAGATGAAAATAATGACAATATAGATGATACATCAAATTCTTTTTCTGTTAATAAAGATTTGTTAGATACGTTTACACAAAATAAAAAAGATGTAATTCGTTTATTAGGATATGATCCCTTTGAAAAAGAACAACCTGGTGATCAACCATATCTATATGCAAGTCTTATTGGTTATTTAGATTCTAGCGAAGATGCAAATGAAGATAGACTTAAAACATCTTCTTCTATTGAAATCGTAAAAAGTTTTAGTCACATTGAGAAGATAAACGATGTAATTACTTCGTTAATGTCTGATGTAAAAAATATGGAGAAAAACATATCTACAATAAAGAACCTAGAAGATACAAAAAACAAAATAACTTCTTCTGTATTAAATTTGGCAAAAGATAACGGAATCAGCTTAAAACACTCTGTCAACGCTTCAAAAGGTGAAAATACATGGACTGGTAAAGTTCGGAAAATGAAAGAAATGAATCTGTCTGAAGCTGAAACAAATTTATATAATATTGAATATTCTGCCGGTTTACAACAAGTAGCTGAAATTAGTGATGCAGCTATTTTAAAACAGATTCGATTAGATGAAAACGACTATAATGATATGATTATTCAGCAAAGAGAATTGATAAATAAATATAAAAAGAAATCCGATGAAAGTGAAGAAAAATCAAGAATTCTTCTTAAAGAAAATTATGATTTAAAATCACTTTTAAAAGATAATAACATAGATTTGGTGGAAACAAACAATGCTTGAGACAGACTCTGGAATCTTATTGCCGAATAATTACCAAATCTATGTAAAACCAACAGAACGTGAAATATCTCAGAGAAAATTAGAAAGTTATCAAAAATTAGCTGAAATAAAACAATGGGGATTACGATATCCAACGAAATTTTTATCAGAATTCGTGGGCGTAGATTTATTAGATTCACAGGAATATACATTCATGATGAGCTGGACAAGACCGTATGTCCTATGGCTAGAAAGTCGAAATGCTGGTAAGACAACAAAATTAGCGTTGTATGCAATGCTTCGTGGACTTTTACATAATAATTATAGAATATATATTTGTTCTGGAACTGCAGATCAGTCACAAGAAACATTTAGAAAAATTGAAGATATTGCAATGAAAAATATTGAATCAATGACTGGTCTTACGGATGTCTTTAGAAATGAAGTGGAAATATCTCAGGCGAATTCATCCGGTTTTGTCCATAATCCAATGGGATTCACGTATAAACTTTATAATGGCAGTTTTGTGAAGACCTTAAATAGTAATATTAATGCGAAAAGAGGTAAACGTGCAGAGGCCGTCTATTTTGATGAGGGAGGATGGCTTTCTGAAGAAGAATTCAATGTTATTGGTGCGTTTACAACTCAGAGTGCAGACTTTAAACTTGGCGGAGATATTGATGTCGCCACAGTTCCAAAAGAATTCCCTCATCAATTATTATATGCATCCTCTGCATCTTCTGTAGATACTGCATTTTATCAGAAATATCGTGACTTTTCAAAGAAAATGTTTTTAGGTGATCCAAGATATTTTGTTGCGGATCTGAATTGTGATATAGTAATAAACACTACTTTTCACGGAAAACCTTATCCTGCTTCATTGTTAAATAGAGAAACAATCGAGAATGAAATCAGAAACAATCCTGAAAAAGCTATGCGAGAATATTATAACCAATTTACGCAAGATGGTGGAGTTGGACAAATTATTAAACGTGCGCTAATTGTTCGAAATTCTTATAACAGGCCTCCTGTTTTATATAATGATACAAATGAAAGAAAATTTGTATTTGCATATGACCCAGCAAGATCTACTGATAATTCAATTTTAGGTATCGGAGAACTATTATACAACGAAGAAGATGGGTACACAATGGATATTGTAAATGTTATTTCATTTTCTGATTTAGGCCTTCGAAGGAAAACTCCTATGATGACACAAGACCAGATACGTGAATTGCATAATCTTCTGTTGGATTACAATGGTGATGCGTTAGATTATGATAACATCGAATTGGTTTTGGCAGATGCAGGATCTGGTGGAGGTGGAAACTCTTGGGTTAGAGATAGTCTAATTGAGGAATGGAAAGACAAAACAGGGAAAAATCATCATGGATTAATTGACAAAGACTATACAAACGGAGATATCTATTCAAAGAGATATCCAGAAGCAGTTAATAAGTTAAAATTGATTGAACCATCAAAATATAAATCAGAGATGTTTGAAGCTTTGATAAAAATGGTTGAAGCAAATAAAATTCATTTCACTGAAAAATATGACAATAAAGGTTACTTAAATATACTGGAAGTCGATGATGAGCTAATGCATAAGTCTGAAGAAAGTATTCGCGCTGAATTAGATAAAATGAATTTGGATATCAGTGAATATGAAGAACAATTAGAAGAAAGATTATCTGAAATAGAATCAGCGAAAACCACTACATATAAATTATCTTTGGATGAAGAGGTGGCGTTAGTTCAAATCGATGCCATGAAGGAAGAAATTGTGAATATTTGCAGAACAAAAAGAGAAGGTGGAAAAGATAGTTTTAAACTTCCTCCACATAAAGATGCGGATACGGGGAATTCTGAAGCAACTATGCACGACGATAGGGCATATGTCTTAGCAATGTTAGGCTGGTTCCTATCGGAAAAAAGACTTGAACATATTAAAAATAAAAAGAAGAAATCTATCTCTTCTTCTAATCTCGTCGATATGCTACCAATTCAAACAGCAAAAACATTTTCATATTTTGACTAAATTTATCCCACACTTCTCTCTTATTCTCCAATTAAAAATATAAATTTTACGAAAGGAAGGTGTATCATTGGGTAGACCTAAAGGATCAAAAAACAAACCGAAGGTGTTAGATAATACACCTCCCATTTCTAATACAACACAAAGTAAAAAGACGGATAAAGTAGATAAATTACTTGCGAATGCAAGAAAATCTATCAAACCAACAGTGAGTACTCCGCAAGGTGCAAAGACCGTTAAAGAAATCAGTACAACGCTTACTAAGCAAGAACGCGTAAATGAAATGTTTGCAACAACTAAAGCGATGCTTGATGCACTGCAGCTGGTTGACTTATCAAAAACAGAAAACAGAACATTTCAGACTTATTCTAGAGAAACACTTCGTACATATCTTAAATCCCCAAAATCCTATGAATCTCAAATTAGAAATTTAAGTAGATATTTGTATAGATTATGTTATGAATATCGTCGTATTTGTAATTTTTATGCCAGGATGATATGTGGAGACGCTTTTAATATCACTCCACTTGTCGACTTAACACAACCAATAAATAATAATGAAATTGTACAGAAGTATTATGAAACCCTAGTTCGATGGCAGCGATTAGATTTCAAAGATGAAATCACAAAACTTTTATTAGTAGCATGGCGCGAAGATACAGTATATGCATATGTCTATGATGATTCTGACCAAGAAGGTGGTACGTGTTTCTACCAAATCCTAGATGGAGATTATTGCAGAATTTCTTCGATCGAAGCCGGTGTATTTCGATTCGCGTTTGATTTCTCGTATTTTCGTTCACATGAAGCTTATCTCGAATATTGGGATAGTGAATTTAAATCTAAATATGAAGCTTATCAAAAAGATTCTACTCTTCGTTGGCAAGAGCTGGAGCCAGAAAGGCAAATTTGTTTCAAGATAAATTCTGATGATCCAACTATGGATTATCCACCGTTTGCTTCGTTATTTGAAAGCATAATTTCTAACATTGATTTACAAGCCTTAAAGACGGCTAAAGATCAACTGAGTGCATATAAACTACTTGTTGCAAGACTTAAGCCTATATCTGGATCTGATGAACCAGATAATTTTGAAGTTGATCCAGTAACTGCGCTTCAATATTATAATAAGTTTGCTGAAAAACTCCCTGAATGCGTAAACGCATGTCTATCTCCTATTCCAATAGAGCCAATTGAATTTAAGGATCTTAATACAACCGATGATACAGATATGATCTCTAGTTCTTTATCAAATCTGTTTAAGAGAATTGGTGGTGTTATTCTTGATAATGACAAAACAGGATCTACTATTTATGAAGCGCAAATTATCGCAGACATGGAAATTGCGCATAGTACGCTGGTTCCACAAATTAATCGTTATCTAAATCTGTATTTTAATTATGTTATTGGAACAGATCACGCTTCTATCAAATACCTCGAAGGTGTTTGTCCGTATACAAGAAAATCCAAAAGGAAAGAGTATCTTGAATCAGCTCAAAATGGATTTGCAAAAATGAAAATTGGTATTCTCGACGGCGATACGCAGCTTGAACAATTATCTGCGTTGTATCTTGAAAATGCACTCGGATTATCAAATCTTATGACTCCATTAAATACAAGCTATACTCAAACAAGCTCTGGAACAGATCCTATATCTGGAGGAAGGCCAGAATCTGATACAACAGATTTGACAGACAGTGGCTCAGATACTCGTGAACAAGATAAGAATAATATGTAATAGGAGCTGATATCTATATGAAGAAAAATTTTATTAAAGTGTCTGATATAGATACAATGAAGACGCTTGTAAAATCGGGATATCAAATTATTGATACGCAAAACGGCGTCTATACATTTTTAAATGATGATAAACTATATTTTTCTGATGATTTAGATTTATCAAAAATTCAATATAGTAATATTCTTTACGTTTAACTATCTCATCTTTCAGGATGGGATTTTTTATATTCTGAAGAAAGGAGGTAGACAATAGGATGCGTAATAAAACAATGCTTACCATTGATGATTTAGTTAAATTTTGTGAGGAACAAAAATTTGCAAAATTTAGTTCAGAAGATACTGGATACAAACTTGCAGTAAAAGTTCTGACAACATTTGAGTCCGAGGATTCAGTTGATGAAAACCATCGTGGTATGCAGAAAGTCAAAATTAAAATTTTCCATACAGGGAAAAACAGAAATAAATCGCGCGTTTCAAAAGAATCTGCTGAACGCGCAATGAAGACAATTCCAGATAGGCCTGTGCTTGGAGCAATTCATCAGTTAGACGATGGCTCTTGGGATTTTGAAGGTCATGAGATAAAAACAGTTGTTAATGAAGAAACAGGCGAAAAGGAAAATGTATATATTGAATCCCAAATCGGTTCGTTTTCTTCTGAACCAGCTTTTTGGGAACATGATGATAAGTTAGATAAGGATTTTGTGTGTGCTTATGCTTACATTGCAGAAGATTATACAAAGGCTGTATCAATTTTAAAAAATAAAAATGGAACAAAGAATAGCTGCGAACTTGTTATTGAGGAATTATCTTATGATTCAAAAGAAAAAGTACTTGATCTGGAAAATTTCTATGTAAACGCCTCGACTTTTTTGGGATCTCGTAATGATGGAACCGAAATAGGAGAAGGCATGGAAGGTTCTAGAGCTGATATTGTAGATTTTAGCGAAGAACATAATTCAGTTTTGATTGATTTGCAAACCAGAATTTCTAATTTGGAATCCAGATTAGAGCAGGTTTGTTTCAATGATAAAAATTCTACGAAAGGAGGAAATTTGTTGAAATTCGAAGAATTGTTAAAGAAATATAATGTAAAAAAAGAAGATATTGATTTTGATTACGAAGGATTATCTGATGGAGAACTAGAAGCGAAATTTAAAGAAAAGTTCGAGGGTACAGACGCAACCGATAGTAATACGGATAGTACTTTGGAAAATCAAGATGATAATTCGGCGCCAGAGTCAAATGCAGAAGAAGGCAATCAGAATACAGAACAGAATTCAGATGCTGCTGAATCGACGACAGACGGCAAAAACAATGATAACAGTCATGAAAATCCAAAGGAGTCTGATAGTGAAAAATCATCAGAAGATGACCCTGAATCTGATGTTACATCAACTACAGGTGAAAAGAAAAAGAAAAAATATTCAATTGACATTGATGGCAATATAAAATCTTTTGAAGTGGCTTTAGATGATAAAATTTTTGCATTATCTAATCTGGTAAATACTCAATATGGTGAATCAGATAATTGTTGGTATTCTGTAAAAGTTTATGAAAAATATCTGGTTATGTCTGATTATTGGACGGGTATTGCGTACAAACAAACGTATTCTCAAGATGGAGATAACTTCTCTCTTACCGGTGATCGCGTCGAAGTGTTTGCTACATATCTTACTCAAGAAGAGCTTAACGAACTCGATGAAATGAGAAATAATTATGCAGCACTTGTTGAGTATAAAAGCAACGCAGAATTTTCTAAACTTCATTCTCAAAGAGAAGAAATTCTAAGTGCAGAAAAATATGCTGTTCTGAAAGATACAGATGAGTTCAAATCTCTAGTTGAGAATATGGATAAATACAATCTGGTTGATCTCGAAAAAGAAGCAAAAGTAATTTTTGCGGATTATATCACATCTCATGCAGAAACTTTCTCTGCAAAAAATCCAGAAAAAGAAACAAAAAAGAAATTCAATGGTGGAATGCGATTCGGAGTAGATTCTGAGGGATCTACTGTAGATGACGAAAAGTCACCATATGGAGATTATTTTAAATCTCTTAAAAAATAATTGAAATGTTATTTCTGAACCAATTGAGCATTGGTTCTTTTTATTATTCAAAATTTCAAAAGGAGGAAAATTTAAATGGCATCAAATTTTGATACTTATGCTTATAAAAAACATGGCGTATTTCATAGCACTTTAATGCACGCAACAGATATTCCAAACGCATTTTATAACATGGTTAATGATGGTGCTGATATGGACAATGGTTCTGTAGCAGTTCTTAAACCTGAAAATTATAAAGAAAGCGATGTATTTAAAGTCGGTACAGCACCAGCAGTAACTGATAAAATTGTTATTCTTGCAAATCCAGTAAAAATTTATGAGGAATACACAAAGAGAATGCAGGAAGAGTCTCAATTCTACAACGGAAAAGGTGAAATTATTCGTGCTTTTGAAGTATTTGAGACAGATAGATTTAGTCTTTCCAAGGAAGCATTTAAAGATAATGCAGAACTTGCCGTAGGCAAGTATGTTGTTGTAGATGGTTCTGGATTCAAACTTACGACCGTTGCTGCAGATCCGAATGCAACCAAACCAACAAATGGTTTTGTTGGATATATTTACAAACAATGGCCAAATGGCGAGTACGCAGTATTCGTAAAACGTAATCGCGCAGTAGAAGCATAGGAAAGGAGGTAGATTAAATTATGAGAAAACTATTTTTTAATGAATATACTGATTTAAATCAGGAAAAGTTTGTAGATATGAATGACGTTAGAACGTTCACAAAAATCTGTATTGATACATATAATGATAGACTTCAAGGACAATCTCAGGCCGATGCCAATGTTGTTATTAGAAAGAAATTTATAAATATTGCCGGTCTACCTGAGAATCCAACAGACCATCAAATCAAACGAGCATTAGGCAGAACATCCGTTAGAGAAGCTTTATTTGAAATTATTGAAGATACACTTGATGACACTCTTGTTACTGGATGGTCAGCTGATCCATTCTTCAGAAAATATGTTGATTTCAAAAATGTTGCTATTGGCGAGAAGAACAGTTTTTATGTCAAAGATGATTGTATTCTAACTGTTGCAAAAATTGCAAATGGTCATCATGCGATTGAACGTCAGAGACTCGCTGGTGGACAGACAAGAACCGTAAGCACTGGATACTATGGTATGTCCGTATATGTTGACTTAACAAGATTCATGCAGGGTGTTGAAGATTGGAATGAACTTCTGAATAAAATTACAGAAGCTTTCAATCGTTATACAAATACAATGCTTCATGATGCAGTTATGTCTGCTTCAAAACAGCTCCCAGTTCCAACTAAATGGAATATTAAAGGTGAGGCAAAACCAGAAAATAAAGCAAAACTTAAGAGACTTATTTCTGATGTACAACTTGCTACTGGTTCCAAAGCCGTAATTATGGGTACAGAAGTAGCCCTGGGCGAGCTTGTAAACTTTGGTAATGTTCAATGGGCATCCACCGAAGCAAAAAGCGATTTATATAGAATGGGCCGTCTTGGTACTTTCGAAGGCACCGATCTTGTTGAGATTCCACAGGCATTTGCCTACAATGATGTAACTAAATATCTTGAGGATGATACAAAACTTCTCGTTATGCCAAATAACATTGATAAATTCATCAAATTTGTATACGAAGGATCAGACGCTACATTTGAAAGAAACGAAATGGGCGACACAGGAGACGAAACCAAGGATTATAAGATTAGAACATGCATGGGTCTTGAAACTATGACCAATGTACGCTTTGGTACTTGGGAGATTGGAACCTGATCTTAAGTATAATTATTTTAGGAGTGTGGATTGACTGCACTCCTATTTTTATGAATGAAAGGATAAATAACTATGAAAGTTTATGAACTTGCAAAACAAATTAATGTACCAAGTTCTGATATTGTTAAGCTTTTACAGGAAAATGACATTAGTATCAAAAGTCATATGGCTAACCTTGACGATGATGTTGTAGAAATGGTCAAGGCAAATTATATTCAACCTGTAAATAAAAAAATGGATTCAGTTGAGCAGATGAAAACATCAAAAAAAGATGCTGATTATAAGCCAGATGAGATGATTCCTTGCAGATCTCTTTTTCCAGGCGTTTTCTTGTTTAGTGGGGATCATACGCATATGGTGTATCCATTTAATGGTCCTGGTGATCGCAGAAATGTAGAATATCAAGATCTAAAAGCTGCAATGATTCAGCATAAAGGTTCTATTTTTAACCCAGACATTATTATTGAAGATGAAAACCTAATTAATGATGATCATTGGTTTGAAGTAAAAGATGTTTATGAAAGCATGTTTAACGAGGAAGATATTCAGAAAGTTATGAATCTTCCTAATAGTGATTTTGAAACAGCTTTTATTCAGTTACCAATTACCGCCAAAAATAGAATTATTGGTATTTACGCTACTCAGATGGAAAATGGTACATTTGAACATTGGAACAAAGCGAAAATCATTGACAAAGTTTGTGGTACTCGTTTTGATCTAAAAATGTAATTAGTAAGATCGGAGGTGAATTATGACCTACGATTATGAAAATATATTTGAACGATTTTATCCTCTTATAACAGATCCAAATTTCTACAGATTGCAAAAATCATATGTGACAAATCTAATGGCTGGTTGGCTACATAATGCTGTGGCAGAGCCTTATATTCGAAAAATATTTTCTCAAATTAGTTTAGATGATGATATGGAAGAAATAACTTTCGAGTTAGATAATTCAATCGACGAAGAATCAGATAAAGAATTTGTTTTTAGTATCTTAACACAATATATGGTTATTTCTTGGATGCAACCACAAGTAGAAAGTATTTTAAATATTTCTATGATGATCGGTGGAAAAGAAGAAAAGAAATTGCAATCTAATTATAAGAATAATATTGATCGATTGGAGCAATTAAAAAGAAATCTCAGAAAATATATTCGAGATCATGGTTACGAATATAATTCCTATCTTGACGGAGGTACGACATGAAATATTTATATGGAAGTATACCTGATGGTCAAGTTAAAGAGATTCAAAAATCAATTCGTGGATCGATTTTCTTTTTATTATTATGTGTAGATCCCAAAACAGCAGATAGTTATCCGGATGTTGATGTCAATAAAACCTTTGAGAATTTGTTGAATAAATTAGATGGGTACAACACTCTTCTACTATATCCTCTCGCTATTGCGGACACAATGAGTTTGTTGCAAGCAGCTCAAAATCTTTACAACAGTCCAATGTTTAAATACTGGAAATATAGAAAACTAATATTGGATGCTGGAATGGCAATTCTTAAGATCGAGGAGGTGTAATACTATGCCTTCATTCGAAGAAATTCAAAAAATGTATCAAGCAGTAGGGATGTCTGGTACTGTAGGCGAAAATCTGAAAAACATATCTGATGACCTTATGGATCTTACCTGGGACAATGATATACAATCGAAAAAATGTTATATTTATGATTATTTTCATGACGATCAAAAAGAACTTTCTTATGGAATGACTTACGAAAATACAACAAAGACTCCGATCGATGCCAAATTTATTGTATCTCAATACGGATCTATATCACAGGATCAAGTTGAATATCATTTACAATTTCGCCCAAGACAAAAACTTACTTTTGAAGAAAATGATGACCTATATTATTTTGAAACAGATTATTACAGGAAATTTAAAGTGCAATTCCCGATCGGCCTTTACGTGGATTTACCCAACGATATGGGAGTTTACGAAAAATGGATGATTGTTCAAAAAAATATAGGAAATCAATTTATTAAATATTCTATCCTTCCGTGTAATTATCAGCTGGAATGGATTGAGCGAGATGGTCATAGAAAAATCAAACGAAAAATGTGGGCGGTTTTAAGGTTGCAAAGCTCCTATAATTCGGGATTGTGGACTGATACATATATGACCAAACAAGAGAACCAGGATAAAATCTGGCTTCCTCTTAATCGTATTACAGAAAAGATCTGGTACTCTACAGATCAAAATAAAAATATGCGCGTTTTAGTCAGTGCTTATACTGATCGTCCTGTAGCATGGAAAATCAGTAAGGTAGAAAATACTCAACCAATTGGTATTCAGAAACTTGTTATTTATCAGGATTATTTCGATCAAAACAAAGATTATATTGAAAAAGATGAAGATGGAAATATTATAGGAATGTGGGCTGATTATCATGACTCTGATATTGAGCCAATCGAATCAGATCCTATTACCAATAAATTAAATTCTGAAATCATATCTTCTACTCCAAAAATCAAAGTTGGAGGAACCTATAAGTTATTAACGTTAAAAATTTATCACGATGATCATAATGAGATAACGGATAACTACTCTGATGCAACTTTTTCTTGGAAATGTTCGGTAAAAGGAGAAGACTTAACAGAAAAAGTTACATGGTTTGAAGTCAAATCTAAAAATCAAATCAAAATTAAATTTCCAAACGATAGAACTTATTTGGATCACATATTAGATGTTGTGTGTACTGTTGAAAAAGACAATACGTCTTTTGAAACTGCAACGCAATATGAAATTTCAATTTAGGAGGTCTTATGTCTGAGAAAAAATACACTTATGATTTTGAAGACAAAAAAGGTCTTCTAAAGAAATTACAATCCTATGCAGAAACGCAAGATGATGACAATGTTCGCACAAAAGAAAAGGTAAAAACCGCTCTACTACACTGTCCAGAATTACTATATGCTCTTCATGAGACTGATCTTGAGGATCAATTGTTTGACGAGGAGGGACATCTGAATGTAGATGAAAATGGTGAGCCTTTAGGCGAATGGGACAGATATTTTGGAGCAAATGGAAATATCAGACCTTATCTGTTCTTTCCGGAAGTTCAGGATCACGCAAGAAACTTTTTATGTTATCAAACAGGATTTAAAGACACGCCAAAATATAATTCTATTGAGAAATATGCATCTTTAACAATGCTTATTTTTATTCACACGAAGGATACCATCGATGAACCGACAGGTATTCCACGACATGATCTTATTGCAAGTATTTTAAGAGAAAAATTTAATTGGTCGAATATTTTAGGTACGCAATGTACCATGAATTTAAATTCTGAATATACATCTGATACTAACTATGTTGTTCGTAAAGTTGTATTTGAGGCAACAAATATCAATGCTTTGACAAAGACAACAGATGGAAGAACACAGATGATTAATAAATTTCGGAGTGTCTAATGGCTGAGAAAATTAAAGATCTGAAAACTTATGAATTTAAATTTGATCAGCTTAAATTATATTTTGCAGAAGATCTTGTAGTAAATAATATTATTAAAATTGTACAACCAACAATAGGGAATATTGTATCTTTTGGAGAAGATAAACTGAATGCTTCTATCTCGCCGTTTGTTACCAATCCAACGACTCATAGGTTATATTTATGGAAAGCTGGTATAGATTGGAACAAACTTTCTGAATATCAACTCTTTTTGATGACGTATCGTAGCTTACAACCAGAAATTACAGAGTTGGTTTTTGATGGTTATGATTTTTCTCAGTTGATTCAATATGTTGATAAAGAAGAGAATATTGTGCTTTGTGATCAAGATCAAAACGTTGTTTTGGATGAGGCTATATATCAATATATGGCTCAATATTTACGGACAATGTTTAATCGACATCCAAAAGTAGAAAAAGCAAAAGGACGAGCTACAAAAGAAGCCATCATTGATGAAGATGAACAGAATCTAGCTATTCAAATGAAAAAGGCTGCTGCTAATAATCAAAATGAATCTACTCTTCTACCGATGATTTCTTTTTGTGTTAATCACCCTGGATTTAAATACACGACGGAACAGTTAAAAAATGTTGGTATTTATGAATTCATGGATAGTGTTCAGCGACTACAAATCTATGAAGCTACACATGCACTTCTAGGCGGATCTTACAGCGGATTCTGTGATACGAAAAAAATCCCAAAAGAACAATTTAATTTTATGCGTTCTGCAGTTCCTAAAAAAGTTCTACCACAAAAACAAGAAGAAAAAATCGATCAGATTAATAATGATCGATCAAAAATAAACGAACGTATTAAACAGATCAGGAAGTAATCTTTCTGGTCTTTTATTTTATCCAAAAACAAAACAAGGAGGAAAAATACTATGAGTTTTAAATTAGGTGATATTATCATCGATAGAATTCTTACTGGTTATGCAGAGTCACTAGACGGTACTCCTCTGTACGCTCTGTCTCAGTTAGCAGACTCTACTATTGATATTTCCGCAGATTCTAAAGATGCCACCGATCAGAGAGGTAATCTGATTAAGAAATTCTGGCAAGGTAAAACCGGCACATATACTGCAAACAATGCAATGATTAACACTAATATTATTGGCGCTGCAGCAGGTACTGGTGTACAGGAAGCTTCTGCTTCTGCAAAGATTACTATGCCAAAAATCATGACTGTAAAAGCTGGTACAGCTCTTACTCTTACAGATGCAAAAGAAGGTACAATTAAAGTAAATGCATGGGGCGCAAATGGCTCTATGGGCAAAGCTTATAAACAAGGTACTGCGGCGTCTGCTACGGATTTTGGTTATACAACTGCATCTAAGAAACTTGATTTACCAACCGATGAATCCACCAAGCTATTTATCGTGAAATATGATCGTGAAGTAACAAGTGGTTTTGCAATCAAGAACAAAGCAGACAAATTCCCCTCTACTGTACGTCTTACTCTTAAGGCACTGTGTGTAGATCCATGTTCTGTTAACACTCTTCGTGCTTGTTACATCGTGCTTCCATCTTTCCAGGTATCTCCAGAAATTTCTCTGCAGCTTACCACCGACGCACAGCTAGAATACAAAGGAGATCTCCAGGTAGATTATTGTTCTACTGATAAATCTCTGTATGAATTCTACATGGCAGAAGATGACGTCGAAGAGGACGAATAAGAACGTTATGGCTGGCTGAAATATGCCAGCCGTTTTTAAGGAGATCTAATGACAAGAAAAATCAAAAGAAAATGTATTGTCTGTGGAAAAGAATATAACTTCTGCCCTATTTGCGAAGATGATGCCGCAAAACCATCTTGGATGATGATTTTTGATTCTAAAGATTGTCATGATATCTATGATGCGGTTACTGGATACAAAGACGGCATCTATGATAAGGAATATGCAAAAGGAATAATTTCTAATTGTAAATTAGACATAAGTAAGTATTCTGATGACATTGCAAAAGTCTTAAAAGAACTAACTAAGAAAGAGACAGTAAAGAAAGCTGTCGAAACTCCTGATATTAAAGGAGATAAGAAATGATTTTGAATAGTGATTTAATTTTAGGGATATACAAAGAAGTTTACCACTATTCAATTTGTATATCCCTATTTTTTACGCTATTCATTAGGAGAAAAAGGATGAAAATTGAAACACATTTAAAGCCGTATGATTATTCCGAAAAAGATGTCTGTAGGATTGTGAATCCCAAACAGTGTCTTTTGTATATCAAAAACGGAGTATTTCCAATTGATATTTATACGAGTGTAGATCCAAAAAATGACAGAGATATTATTGTAATGATTTTTTCAAGAAAGGATTCTGCACAAGTATACCAGCAATGGTGTAATTACGAATTGGAATAACATATGAAATATATACAAGAAAAAGAAATTTTTAGATATATATTAGCTACTGCTGATGGAACATATCTTAAATCTCTCCACATGGGATCATATTGTTTCTCGGATATCGAATCATGCACAAAGTTTGCAAGTCAAAAATTAGCAAATAAATATATTCAATATTACCGGCATGATACGAAAGATAATGATACTTATTTATTCATTGTTCCATTGAGAATATCATACGACCTGATCAAAAACTATGGAGGGTAACGACTATGAAAAATATTAACTGGCTCGTAAGAGCAAAAAATAAAATGTTCTGGATTTCATTAATTCCGGCAGTAATCGTACTTATTCAAACTATTGCTGCAGTATTTGGTTTCGCAATTGACTTGAGCGAACTTGGAGACAAATTGGTTAACGTTGTTAAAGCAGTGTTCGTAGTATTGGCAATTTTAGGTATTGTAATTGATCCTACGACAGCAGGTACTGGCGATTCAGAGAATGCTATGACTTACACAGAGCCAAAGGCTTAGAAAGTGTAGGTGCAATGTGGAACCTATACGTGATTTTTTTGGCATAGACTGGAAGGCGTTCGGAATAACAATCTTTGTAGCGTTGCTAGGATTTCAGGCAATTATTCAAGTATTACATTGGTTTTTATTTGAATTCTTGGGCATTGAAACAAAAGCAATGAGAGAAAAAAAAGAGGAACATAAACTACTCATAGATACGGCAAAAGAATTACAAAATTTGTCAAAACAACATGCTGAAGATGTAAAACAATCAATTAAACATGATCAAAAGATACAAGAAAATCTAGATCAACGCATGGAAGAAATACGGAAAGCAATTGCCGATACTCAGAATATTGTAAATACATATTCCGAGAATAGAATTCATGATAGAAAGCAAAGTTTGCAAATCCAGCAGGAATTAAAAGATAACATATCTCAAATTGTTAAATCAGATGAAGAAGAACAAGAACAAATCAAAAATTTAATTCAAGCTCAAAAAGAATCTTTGGCGGATCGCATTAATCAAAAATATAAATCCTACCTTTCTAATAATGGAATACCAGAAGATGAGGTTGAAGAATTTATTAGTATTCACGCAGCATATAACGCCATTGGCGGAAACCATACGGGAGATGCAAAATTTAATTATTGTATGGAACATCTTCCTGTATTACCAGTTGAGATAAAATTAAAATTTAACGAGAAATAATTTCTTTGAAAGATGACTTTCATCAAAAATAAAAGTGACCGTGAACGTTTAATAGCTCACGGTCATTAAAAGAAAGAAGGTCTTATATGTTTCGAAAATTATACAACAAATTTATAAACATGATTGTTGAAAAAACAAAACAATCAATATATAAAGATATAAAAAGTGATTATGGTAAGTTATTGATTAAGGATTAACCACGCATATATTATAAAATAACATTGAAAAATCTGAGAGTTTTATATAGCTCTTTTCATAGTCGATGATCTCTCCATCAGCCAATGTTTTGACACTTTCTTGTTCTAATTCTTGGAATAATGGATTTTCCTTGATGTGATTATAAATTTCCTGTTGAATATAATACTTTCCAAATGGAATTTCTATTAAGCCTAATCGTAACAAATTATCTATAGAGGTAGCACATTGTTTAATAGAGAAGTCTTTTATCCACGTACAATGATTTTGGATAATGTTACTTCCGTCAGATGGCGTCTTCCTACGTAAATTGATAATAGGTCTAATTCCTGCTTCGACTATCATTTTAAAAACTAATGCATCAATCGGAGACATCTGTTTTATAATCTCTACAAATGAAGGATGCACTGATTCTTTTGTATCATCAATCATAGCTTTTGCAAGAAGATTTGCATATAAATTACGCAACTCCTCGTTACCCATAGAATATGAAATTGCTTGAATAGCAGGAACGGCAACATATGGTTCTGGTTCAACAATTTTTTCTTGATCTATATGTTCGAGTTTTAATTCAAGAAGTTTTTGAGCTTCTTTGATTGCATATTCTCTTTTTAAAGTCCATATGTCTACATTTGAAAGTAAGGCATTAATAACACGAGGAACTCTACCAGCAAGTTTTCCTACTTCTTGAGCAGATGGTTGGAATGCGTCTTGATATAATTCTGGAACAGTTTCGACGGCCTTGCCTATGCCTTTGGATAATTCTTTAAGTTCTTCTTTCATTGACTACAGTATCCCTTCCGTTTATTTATAATTATATTATACGCTAATTTAATGTAATATCAAGGAGAAAACAATATGTTTGGATTTATAATATGCTTAAAATTTGGAGAAAAAGCAAAAACATTAGGATTTGGAAAATCCTTAGATATACTAACGATCGCATCCGTAATATGTAAATTAACAGCGGAGAAGATTTCTAAGGAAAAAAATATGTCATATGAAAAAGCTGTAAATTTTGTAACAGATAGTATTAATGAAGTAAATCTTAAAATAAAAGAATAATTATAATATTTAAAAGGAAGTGATTACAATCGCTAGATCTAAATTTAACGTAGATAAGGACACAAGTAAACGTACTTATAACAATATAACTTTTGATTCAATTTTAGAAATGAAATATTATCGTGATGTGCTTTGCCCATTAGTGGAGCGTGGCGATGTGGTGGACTATGAATTACAGAAACCATATGAGTTACAACCAAAGTTCAAACACGACGGGAAAACTGTTCAGCCAATAAAATATGTGGCTGATTTTTTTATTGTCTATAAGGATGGACATGAAGAAGTTGTTGATACTAAGGGATGCCCTGACAGTGTTGCACTGATTAAAAGAAAACTATTCTGGTACTGCTATCCAGATGTTAACTATAAATGGATTTGTTATTCCAAGATCGACGGAGGATGGCAGGAATACGAGACCGTGAAAAAGAATCGGGCAGAAAGAAAACGTAAGAAAAAAGAAACTCAAGAGGCAAACAATGTATTCGAGCGAAATTGATGACATCGTAAAAAAGAGAAATTATTGTTTACCGTCATATTTATATTTTAAAATAGTCGAAAATTCTTCCCAAATTTGCCAGGTAAAATATGATGCTTATTCAGCCAAATATAGTATTCATACTACGGATGGGTATCATTGGGAAGTAAAAGTTTATCAGGAATAGAAGGAGAAAAATATGATTACAAAATACGTAAAAATTAAACCAGTTATTACACTTGCAGATGAGAAAAAAGCAATTAATTTCATTGTAGATTATATGTTTGAAGGCGGTGAGTATACACCGTGGTATAAGGAAGCTGCACTTATCGTGGCAATTGCTTCATATTTTATTGAAGGTGTCGAATTTGAAAAAGACGATGTAATCTATGATTGTGTTATGCAAGATAAAAATCTTCACGCACATGTAAATAAATTTTTCTACAATGTAGATAAATCAGATAAGAAAAATGATATTAATTTTACGTATATCAATATCAAAAACCATGTGATGGAAAGTGTACAAAAGATTGTAGATTTTAAACTACAAAAGATGATTCATTGTACGGATGAAAAACATGAAATGTATACGGAAATTGCAGAAATGGCAAATGCTGTAGCAAATATTGGACGAAATGTTCAGGTTGCCGCAAAACCTGTTCTTGAAAATCCAGAAAGCATTGGAATGATTATGAATATTCTTAAAAAAATGAATGAAAGTAAAATGCTGAATGCTAAAGCAATTCGTGATGTGATGGTTGACACAGTTATGGATGTTCAAAAAAGAATGGCTGGAAAGCAACAGGGGTAAATATGGCTGATAGAGATATTAAAGAGATTCCGATTCGGAATTTTGTACTCTGTTATAACCGGCAGATTAATGATATACAGAAAGCAAAATATTTGAAAGAAAATGTAAAAACGATTATCGACTATCTTCCCATTGAAAACAAAATTGATCTGGTTGAAAGTACGATTTTTGTTGATGGTAAATACGAACATATTTATTCATATGTATATCGATATATTAATTACGTATTGAGAGTGATTGACACATACACCAATCTGCAGGTTAAATTCAGTTCTGGTAAGGAAATGTATGATCAGTTTGATTTACTGGATCAGGCGGGACTGGTTGATATTTTGTTGAATGTTATAGTTCCAAAGAAGGAATTAACAGAGATAATCACATTTAGTAATATGTGTTTGGACGAAATAAAAATAAATAAATAAATAATAAATTAAATCCTCTGACGGTCAAATGTCAGTGGATTTTTTAATGCAAAAAATTAGATGGAGGTGATGGAATGGCGAAAAATGTTTTTCATGAATTAGCAGATATAATTGATAAAAATTCACATGAGATAGCTGGTTATGTTGTAGATCGTCTACAACCATATGTGCAAAAATCATTGGACTCTGCAATTGCAGACTATTATAGCTATCCAGAAGGATCTATGTACAATCGTACTGGAAATTTTAGAAATTGGAAAGCATCTGTAACAAAAGAAAATGGAGACTGGGCAGTGATTAATTTAAACAATGATGAAATGTCTCCTTACCCTGGAATGTGGGGACAAGAACTTACTCAGGAAGGAAGTATGGAATTAATGTTCCAAGGTGGTATGCATGGTTATGGAGAGTATTGCATTGGTGTCATGCCATCGCCATTTAGTTTAGTACAAAAAGATGCTGACGCTGGATTTAATGGAGCTGTAACTGATCTTATATACGAAGCAGCTTCAAAGATTCTTTTGAAAGGATTTAAGTAGAATGGCAAATAATAATGACATAAGATTTAAGATTTCTTTAGACATCAGTGATACGGATAAACTGCGTGAATTTGGAGATAAGATCGAAGCAGAACGAAAAAAGATAGAAAAAAATCCAATTGAGGTTAAAGTAAATACTGACGAAGCAGAGCAATCAATATCTGATTTATATGATAATTTAGAGAAAAAGGCAAAAAAGAATTCTAAAAAAACAAAAAGGAAAACACAATCATCTAAGAAAACAACTGATGAAGAAATCCAGACAAATGCAGATAAATATGTTCAATATACTCGTTATGGGAAAAACGGTAAGTCCTCTACATCTCATAGTTATACAAAGTCAAACGGAGTACAACAAAATTATAACGATAAAGGCGAATTAAAATCTGAAACAGCCACAGTAGTTGATCTTCGTAAAGCATATTCTCAGTTAAATAAGGATGTTACAGAGTATTACTCTCTAAAAACAAAATCTGCTAAAGGTAAAGTTGCTACTGAAGATCAAGCTTATGTAAAAGGTAGAATTTCTGATTTGCGAGATGAAATGACTCAAATTCGAACAAACATTTCTGATGCAAGAAAATTAGGATTTTACAATGACGAACTTGAGCAAAAATCTTTAGCTCATTTCCAACGAAAGTCGAATGGATACAATAGTTACAGAAAAGAAAATGATAATACCATAAAAGCTTACGGGAATGATGACAATACTGCTATTCGTCAAGGGTTACGAACAAAGCAGTTAAATAATTATTCTGGACAATCAACAGAAGCCATTGAAAGAGCGCGGACGCTTGACTCAACTATAACGTCGCTTGAAAAGGAATTGTCGGATCTTGTTAATTCTGGCGCATCAATGGATCAGATCACTGCAAAGTTTGATGAGTGTACATCTGCTGGGCAAGAGTTTAAAAAAGTAATGACACTTGTCAATAGCACAATGGAAAAGACTTCTAAAAACAGTTCTTCTGCTGTGGATAAAACCGCTAAGAAAACACAAGAGTCTCTTGAAAAGAAAGTAGCTCAAGTTAAAGAATTAGTTTCGGATGCGTCTATTCAACAGTTGGATGCTAAGTTTGAAAAAATAAGATCAAAATATGCCGGACAAAAGGGGTCAGAAAACATATTAGACTCATTTGACGCTGCCGTTAAAACCATTCACGAAAAGCAAGACAGTATTAAAACGGAATTGTCAAAAGGATCGGATAGTAACTTAACTCAAATCGCTGCGGATGCGGATATTTTAAATTCAAAACTAATTGAAGTCGAGACAACTGCAAAAACACTTGGCGATTCTTTATCTAAAAATCTTGACAGTACATCACTGCAGAAAACCATTGATAGAATCGACAAACTTGTACAAAGTTCTGATGGATTTGCGAGCAAATCTCAATTAGATAAACTGGATGAGTTGAGAAAAGCTTATACATCAAGAGATTCTGGAATCACAAAGGCTGTTGATTATGATAATTCAAAAACTATTGCTAATATTGAACAAGAAATCAATGCTCGTAAAAAGCTCGCGGAAGTTCAGAAAGAATTAGCAACTGGTACATATTCTGCGAATGAAGCCAATTATAAAAATGCTCTTTCCAAATATGAAGGGCAAACTTCTGAATCTCTAACTCGTGCAAGAGAAAGTTTAAAACAATTCAAAGAAATCCGTGAAGACTTTGAAAAGTCTATGAAAGACACTAAGGTTTCTGATCTTAGTGACGAAGAGGTTGAACGTTTAAGTAAGAATCTTCAGAATATGACTGAAGAGGAAGAAAAATATAAGACAGCGATGAAACAGGTCAAGGCAGAGGAAACTGCTACTCTAGCACCTGGTGTCGCCCTTCGTGCGTCAAACGAGATGCAGTCTTATATTAACAACAACAGCAAGGCATGGAAGAAATATAAGGCACAACTCGAAGAAGTTCGTGATGCCTATAAAAATGTAACAACAGAAGGGCAAAAGTTAGAAGTTGACGCTAAAGCTAGGGATTTGAAAGCAAAAATTTCTGCTGATGGATTAACAGGTGCAAGTTTTTGGCAAGATACAAAACGTGCTGTTAATCAAATTGCTCAATTCACTGGAATTTACGGCATGTTGCAGAATGTCGTTATGGAAATTCCATCAAAGGTTGTTTCTAATGTAAAGGAAATTAATGATGCTCAAATTGAATTAGCAAAAGTTGCAAGTGATGCATCGGAGAGTCAATTAAGTCAGTACTGGGATAAGGCTGCTGAAAGTGCCAAGAAATATGGTGCTACAGTTAGTGATGTAATTAGCAGTACTGCGGATTGGTCGAAGTTGGGTTATTCGCTTGACGATGCCAAGAAACTTTCTGATGTTACAACCTTGTATCAGAGAGTTGGAGATAATATGACGCAGGAATCGGCTTCAGAAAGTTTGGTTTCTACATTACAAGGTTTTAATATGCAAGCTGATGAGGCTGAATCAATTGTGGATAAATTTAACGAGGTAGCAAATAATTACGCAATTGGATCAGACGGTATTGGTGAAGCGTTACAGAGAAGTGCAGCTTCGTTTAATGCAAGTCATACAAGCCTCTCAAAATCAATCGCTTTAATTACTGGAACCAACACAACCATACAAGATCCGGATAAAGTCGGTAATATGTGGAAAACTGTAAGCGCCAGACTTAGAGGTAAAATTTGTGCCTCCATACAAGGAAAGTTTGTATGCTATGCAGCGCTTTTAAAAATAGCATAGAGGATAACTATATATGTCAAATGGTGAGGGAACACCAGAGACGTAGGAAAGACTTATAATTTTATAGCAATTTATTAATACCTTTCTAATCATTAAGAGAATATAAAAATGAATTATCAAAAGAAAGGTAAACATTAAATGATTGATAAAAGATCACATAAAGATGAAAATATTATAGAACTTTTAAAGCAATATGGATATACTTACATAAGTGGGAAATATAAAAATTCACATTCGAAATTTCGATGTTATGATAAAGAAGGGTATATTGTATACCCATGTTTTGATAAATTGGAACATACAACGAAGCAACCAATTAGATTCCATAAATCGAACCCTGATGTTATATACAACATTCAACATTATCTAGAATTACATAAAGAAAACTGTAAATGCACTTATGTTTCTGGAAAATATGAAAATTCAAAAAGTATTTTAACATTTAGATGTGAGTGTGGAAATTTATTTCAAACTTCTTTTAATTCTGTAAGACAAGGACATAAGACCAAGTGTGATATTTGTTCAGGATACACTAAGAACTTGACCTATGATGACATTAAAAATAATTTATCAATACATGGTTTTTATTTGCAAGTCAAAGAATCTGATTTTAAAGGAATAACATTATCTCCTTTAACATGCCTTGACAATAACGGGTATTTATATGATGTGATATATAACCAAATAATGAATAAAAGTTATCCATTTCCAATAGCAAAGTCAAATAAATATTCTATACAAAATATAAATACATTTCTCAATAAAAATACAAATGGAGAATATATTTGTTTATCGGAACATTTTAAAAATAGAGATGATAGATTGTTAATTAAACATTTGAAATGCGGTCGTACCTTCTATAATAGTTGGAATAATATTAATAGAAAAAGATGTTTAAGTGAAGATAATTTATCTACTAATAAAACAGGTGCAAAATGTCCTCATTGTGAATGTAACCAATTAGAATCAACACATGCTTTAGTTTTAAAACAAGTTTGGTTACATGAGTTTCCAGATACTGTTGTTGAAGATAAATCATGTGTTAATCCAGATACCAATCATCCACTGCCAACGGATATTGTTAATCATAATCAAAAGATTGCAATTGAAATACAGAGTTGGTTCCATGACTTTGAAGACCAAAAGCAAAAAGATAAAATCAAAGAAAAATATTGGAAATCTATTGGATATAATTTTTACGCAGTAGATCAGAGAAATTATACAGTTTTGGAAATGATTCAATTATTTTTCTCTGACATCCAATCTGTGCCTTCATATATTGATCTCGATTATTCAAATAAAATAGATGAGCAAAAGGTTCAAATTTTATTAAATCAAGGATATTCTGTTTCTGATTGTGAAAACATGCTTGGTTATACGAAGCACCGTATATATGATGCAATTCATTATGGAAAAATAACATATCCTCAGAATTATAGAAGAAGAGATTATTCTCCAGTAATTCAATTTGATAAGAATGGTAATTTCATTGCAGAATACTCAACGATTAAGGAAGCAATTGATGCCACTGGAGCAAAACATATTTCGTCAGCACTTTGCTCTGGGAGACATTATTCTGGTGGTTATAATTGGTATTATAAGTACAAATAATATGTGAAATTATAAGTATCCCAAGAGACTGCAGGATTTATATGGTAACATATAAATTGAAGTTATCTCGCTCTCCTTATAAATAGGAAACGATAATATACAGTCCGATCAAATCTACAAGATTTCTTTTATAGTTAATATAACTGTAATCGTCACGCAATAATTCCCTTAAATATGAAACGTGAGAATACGCTAGAAATAACGTATCGCCATAATTATATTATGGTCAGTAATCTGTTTGTCAGATGAAAGTAACAGAATGGCAGACACCGAGCTTGAATCTATGGGTGAAGATACTGAAGGTTTAGTAACTTCTACTTCGAAACTACAAGCTAAAGTCAAAGCATTAACTGGTGGCTTTGACATCATGAAAGATAAAGATAATTTCAAGGATATTTATGACATTGTTGTAGGTATTGGTGAAAAATGGCAAGATATGACAGATATCAACCGTGCTTCACTTCTTGAAATATTAGCCGGCAAAAATCAGTCGAATAGTCTGGCAGCCGCCCTGAATAACGTAGATGTTATTAAGGCAGCATATCAAACAGCAGAAAATTCCCAAGGTTCCGCCGAAAAGGAATTAACTAATTACCAAAAGGGTATCGATTACAGTCTTGAAAGATTCAAGGCTACATTCCAAGAATTTTCAACTTCTGTTCTATCATCAGACACTTTCAAGGCTGTCATAGATAGCGGAACACAATTCTTAGAAATTCTTACTAAAATTACTGAAACACTTGGGCCACTTGGCACAGCTTTAACAGCACTTGGTGGTTTCAAATTTATATCAAGCATAGGTTAGCCAAAATCCTGGCTATAGTTTATCGTAAACTGGCTTATCAATGCGGAGAATATCATAGCAATGGAATGATATTTCAACGTAGGGAGATTAGTGCTTGTAAAAAATAAATAGAGGATTAATTCGTCGAATTCGCTATTCTGCAATAATGCAGTGAAATGGATGAAAATTCCGCGAGAACGCACGAGCCAACCTGACTACGTATAGCAATATGTGAAACGTTAGCAGCAATTATGGAATTAAAGATAATATCATAATGACGAGCGAAACATATGAAAGTTAGGAGGAGTAGAGAGAACACCCTTCCTCCAGCGTATATAATGCCATAGTTTATATGCGTTGAATGCATGTTCCACGGTACGCGAAAGTTGTGATGCTTTCTCATCACACGCCAGCTTCTATCCTATTTCTGGCGTTGTTGGAAAATAATAGGAAAATTATATAGATATTTATCGTCAAATTACAATAACAATGGGGGATGTGAAAGTATGGGATCTAAATCTAAATTAGTATTTGAAACATTAGAATCTGATCCAGATGGTATTATTGATGCAAGCGAGCAAATATTAAATGTTCAAGGTACTCAGTTTTTACCGTTTACCTGAAATGTGCCAGTAAACATTGCATTGAGGAGAGTATGGAAATACAACTTCCCAGCACTCTCCTCTTCCACTTCTATAACATTTTCAACAAAAATGCCACAAAGAATAACAACGCTATCGCCCACCAGGGCCATGGCTGCATACTTCTTCTGACTCTACCTTTCCATGACATATCTTTTATCCTCCTTTGTCTAAAAATAAGTTTTAATGAAAGCAGGTGATTATTATCAATATTCAGCAAACAGCAAACAAGATAGAAACAAGAATTGTGTCTTCAGATAAATTAAATTCACAAAATATGTCATATGTATATATTGATTCAGATAATCAAATATATATACGAGAAGGAATTCTGCAGAATGATATTGATATATTATCTGCTGTATTAATGCAAAGAAAAGTCGATAGTCGTATTAAAAAGACATATTTTGATATTGTAGACTCATTGAAAACGAATCAAGTATCTAAAAGTCAATTTGAGTCTCTATATAAGATGGTTCTTGTAAAATATTATGGTAAGAATGAAGAAAGTACATTGTAGTTTTCGCATTCTCCAAGACCAACTTCTTTTTCTTTATATGAATAGCTTGATTGTTCAATCCCTACTAAATAATATTGACTATCACGATTAATAAATATCGGTGATCCGCTTGATCCACTAAAGCATTCCATATCCACAAGGAAACGTTCCAATCCATTAAATTTTGATTTTAGAGGTGTCGCAATAACACCACTTCGAATAAGTGGAGTGACAAAATTATCAGACTGAAATGATAAAGGATATCCAATCATTAACGCATATTCAATTGCAGATATTGGAAAATCTTCCGTTATAATATCTTCTTTTGTAATCCAAGATATTTTTAGCTTTCCTACATATTCTGGTGAATCGATTAGATCATTTATTCCAATTACTGCAACGTCATATTGTGGATGTAAATATGGTTGGATACGTATTTCATTGTTTAGAAGATTCACTTGACCGTTTTGCTCAATAGGGACAGAAAACAAAGCGTTTTTCATATTCTCAAATATATGTCTATTCGAGACTAATGCATAATTTTCTCGATCATTTGCATGGTATTTATAGAAAAATCCTGTACCAATTTTACATTCATCATTTTCTTTTAATACAGTAATTTTTGTTACAGTATGAATCAAATTCTCTTTTGTAAGCATAGTTTACTTCTCCTTAATTAGAAAGTAGGTGATAAAATGGGATATTCTGATTATATTAAAACATATTATAAAGATGGCAAAAAATATGTTGACATCGATACGGAAGGTCTTTTAAAAGAGATTGATAATGATCCTTCAGTTCGAATTGGTATACGACTACCTGATGAATACCGCATAGATGATTCAAAATTTATATTCGGAGAATATTTGACCAGCCCAAGGTTTGAATTATCTCATATACATCGATTCCAATATTTTTCTGACAAATTGTATTCCATTGTAATAGAAAAGCATATGGATGTTCTGCGTCAACGCTGCCCAGATACTGAATACATTCCCATAATTGTGGATTGGTTTGGAATACAGGCAAAATTTTTATAGCAATATAACGATTATATTCACGTAATTTTTCATTTTTCTGAAGCACGTCTAATAATGCTTTATCTTTCCCAATAACTAAATCGCCCGTTGAGAAAATTTTAAAATTTTCTGATTGTCTTGAATATGTTGCAACAAATTCCATATAACGTTTATATTTTTCTTCTTTTGTGGCAAGATATTTTAGATGATATAATTTTGCCATTTTTAAAAGAAAATAATAAGATGCAACCTCGCAAATGGATTCTTCAAACCATTTATTTGCCTGTGGCGCTTCGTTAATAACTCCGAAATGACATAGTTCATGTGATAGCTCATAAACAATTGCATTCCATTGTTCTATATGCGGAGTTATCATAATCGTTTTAGATTCTCTTAAATATATTGGATCTTTTCTTTGTGGTTCAAAAATTATTAGTATTTCTTTTTTATTTATCGGAAATGCTTCGTTTACCATAAGGCATAATTCATTAATTAACTCAAGCACACCAGGCATTTTGTCATTATCAGCGCTATAATTTATAACGATATGAATATTTTCAAAATCTTTTAATGTAAATATTTCTCCCATATATTTTATCCTTCTCGTTCGTCTTTAGTGATCTTTAGAAATCATATCCACAATTCTTACAGTGAAATTGTTTGCCGATTTTCTTTGATGCAATTCAAAACATGCTGGTAGAAAGCATACGTTTGAACATGCCGATTTTCTCGATATCGGTGCTACCACATGCAGGACAATGTGGAATAGCAAGTTTGCTGTTTTGTTTTTATTACTATAAAATTTTCTTTTATGTTTTCCGAGGTAACAAAAAATGAATAATAAACCATATGTGTCAAATATTGATCCAAATAAAAAAGAATCATGTGGCGATTATGATATTATTCTATGTGAAACAATTTATGATAAAAACGGCAAACCACTACCTCCACTTTCTGCTGGATCAGACAAAGTTAATATCGAATTAATATTCAAAATGTTTGAACAATTTCCAATGCATCAGATCTAAATGTTCTTTTGCTTCTTTATACGTAGTCATCTTTAACAAATCATAAAATAATTCTTTAAAAGCGGGAAAATCCTTTACTAATTTATTTGTAATACAATAATCTAATGTGATTTGATTATTCATTCCTATACACAACATAACTTCCGCACAATATCGAAAAATATGATAATAATCAACTACGTCAAATGATTCTATGTAATTTTTATAATTATTAATTTTAGTAAAGTCCTGAAATTCTTCTATAATATCTTCTCTGGAGTAATATTCTGGCATTGCATAAGCATATATCTCTCTTCCAAGTAATAAAGAACGGTATACTGCGTGAAATTCACTCCACAAACGGAATGTTTTATATATTTCATGATTTTCAAAATTATCCCAGTTTCCATCGCAAAAGTCATTTACGAATAGCATTGAATCAAAATAATGGATAAACTCATGCACTATTGTAATTAACGTTGCAGGTGGATTTTTTATATAATTAGGATAGTTTATAAAAATAGCACCATTTTCGCCAGGAACATATAATCCCTCTGGTTCTTCGGATAATTCAACTTTTTCATTTTGATATTGTAAACGATCATGCATAATATCGTCTGAAAAAAGAACGGTTAAATTATGAGATTTTATTTTATATAGCTGTTCACACATACTTAGGCATAAATTAACGGATCGATTCATTGAATCGTCTTTTTCAAATATACTCATGTTTTATACCTCACATAGAATAATTTACCACTTATAACCACAATTCTTACATTCAAACTGACTCTTAGCGGTTTTACTGAATAATCCGAATAATCCAGCGCCTACAGCTTTCTTAGCTGCTGAGATTTTGATTATATTAGTAGAACCGCAAGTTGGACAATGGCTATAGCATAATACAGTAAGCAATAATACTTAAAGATGCAGAAATCGCAAAACAATATAACATTTTAATTTGGCATACTTCCATTTCATGATTACGTTTATCATTTATTTGAGCTATATCAAAAAGATTATTTGTTATAATAATAATTTGTTGATCTGTTAAATTACGATTAATAACCTTGTGACGAGCAAATTCATCTTCGAGATCTTTTATTATAAGTTCTGAAAGTACGTCAATTTTAATGTATTCCTGTTTATTATTCAACATAAATGTGAAATAAAAATACGCGGAAAATATACTTGATGTAAGCGATAAAATAAACAGTATTACCATGATATTAATACTACATTTACTATATTTATGTATATTATTTATGAATCGAAATACCCCGCCAATAGTAGCGCTTGTTATAGCAGTATAGATGGTTAACAGAAAATTATTTCTAAGCGCCAATCTATCTCTTTGTTGATTTACTTGTTCATAAATATATTTTGCAAATAATACTTTATCCATAGAAAGGACTCCTTATGGAAGAATCAATTCAAAAAGAATTAAATATTATACAGGAAGAAATTTCCAAAATCCAAAAAGCACTTAACAATATTCAAGCTAAAATCGGCAATACGCAATCATCGAAAAAAGAAAGACCCTATCAAAAGGAGTGGGATGATCTTATGTCTATTAAAGCCACTGTCAAGGGTGAATGGTGGTTGTGGTAATTACTTTTTAGTATCTTCTTCCTCTTTTGAAAATATTCCTCTTCTACTTACTGTTGCTTTTACTTTCATCAGTTCATCCCATTCTTTTTGATAAGGGAGATCTGGTTTAGGTTTCGGTGTAATTACTTTAGATATAGCTGGTTTATTGTTTTTATCATCTGTGCTCATATTAAACTACCTCTTCTCTTTAAAAATTATTCCCACAACTCTTACAATGCCACTGCTTCCCTACTTTATCAGACGCAATGCCAAACATGCTGGTAGAAAGCATACGCTTAAACATGCCGATTTTTTCAATATTTGTGGATTGACACACTGGGCAGTGAGGTTGATTAGTGGATGGTGGAACAATGGGTTGTATATGGGTCTGTTGATTAGATTGTTGTTTGCGACGAGCCATCACCCTCTCTCTTAATTTTTGTTTGTAAATTCGATGTGCTTCTATATCATATTCCTCTATTTTACCACATTTTTCGAGAAGAGAATAAATATATGAATCAATTTCGTCTTCTGTTTTAGGCCATGATGTATTTGAAATTGTAATTGTCGTTAACTCAGACGTTTGAAACATTGGTGTACCGCAGAAATCACACTGAATAGTTGCTACTACATCTGTTGCTGTGCTAAATGATCCACATTTTGGACATACAAATGTTTTTGAAAAATCATTAAGTTTTGCATCTTTTATATATTTTGAAATCGGAAAACCACAATCAGGACATGCCTCGGCATAATTGCTCACTATATTTTGACATTCTGGGCAAAATACTTTTGACATACTATCACCTCCGTCAATATTTCCTATATTATATCATAATTGTTTGATAAATCCAACATTATTAACAATTAATTTGCAGTTTAAAGATTTAGGAAGTATATTTGGAAGTTTTGGTGATCTGAGCGGAAAACGTTTTAAAAATGAAGGATCGTATGATGATTTTCAAAATTATTTAAAAAATTCATTCAATGAATCTTTTGGTATTGGTAAGGATGGAATTAGTAAATTTAATTCAGAGCAAATAGAAGCAAAAGCAAATGTTTTAGGGTTAAATAAAGAATTAAAAAACCAAGCTTTAGCTTTAGCAAGCGATGCGACGCTTTCTGCTAAAGCTGCAACTGGCAAACTAACTTACGCAGATGCCATAAAAGATTCTGTAAATAATGCTCCAGTGTTAGTAAAGGCTCTACAAAATCAAGGAAAGCTAACTTTAGAGCAAGAAGATTTATTAGGAAAATTAAAAGAAGGTTCAGCAGAATATAATAAGCAAGTAAAAAAGATCATTACTGCAAATACGGAATTGGGCGACTCCATCGTTGAAATCCCAGAATCTACATCAAAAGCAAGTACAGCTTTTTCTGGCCTTTCGAATTATTTCAAAGGATTGCTTGCCACGTTTAAAACAATGCTTCCAATTATTGCAGCTGTTGGCACGGCAATTGCTGCTTATCAATTGTTTAAATGGGCGGATAATAAGTACAATCTCACATACGGTACTAACCTTAAAAATGTCCAAGAGCATGTTGCAAACCTACAAACTGCTCAACAAGAAGTAGAAAATTTAAACTCAAAGGCAGATCAATACAAAGCGACTTTGCAAGAAATAGCTTCCAATTATGATGTTACTCTTAAAGGAACTGAGTCTGTTGATGAGATGATTGATAAAATTCAATCTGCAAATGGTGTACAGCTTACTTTAATTGATCAAACCGAAATCGAAAAAATTCAGCTTGGTAATGATGAATTAGAAAGAACGTTAAATTTAAAAGAACAACTGATAACATCAGAACAAAGAAAAGCTGCTAATGATGCAAAAGATTTGTTGAAAAAAGCTGAATACATGAATATGCCAGAGCAATTATGGAGTTTAAAGAGTAAAGATCTTAATAAAGAAATGAAAAATTTCTTTAAAAACCCTGGCGTTGATGTAGAAAAATATACGGAAGATAATATTGATTATACAAAAGGTTCTCTTGAATCTTATTTGGCATATTATCAGGAATATAAAGATTTATTAACTAAAGCAATAGAAAAGCAAGGAAAAAAGGGTGTTTCTGAAAAAGATAGAAAGAACGCTCAAAAAGATCAGGAAAAATTGGAGGAAATGATCGATTCAATTGAGGATGATCTTCAAAGTAAAGCTTCTGATTTTACAGATATATTAAATGCTTTTTCTGAAAATGGAGAAGGGTTGACTGCTCTCTCTGGTTTTGAATCAGAATTTGAGAAGACCAGATCTATGCTTCGGTTAATCACAGATAAAGACCTCACGGATGCACAAAAATCTTTAAATGCTCTCAGCAGTTTCTTTGATGGTTCCTTTGGAAAGAATGCGCTCAAGGCTGAATTGCAAGAATCTGCTGGTAGCGCTGATGAATTAAAGAAAGCTCTTGCTGGCATGGGTCTTACTTTAGACGATCTTGGAATTGATAATATTTCTGATTTACAATCTTATCTTCAAGAAACCGTATCGGCTGCTGAAGATGCTGCTGATGCAATTAATACAGTTGAAGGAAGTCTGTCAAGCGTTACAACTGCTTTTAATACAGATAATCAAGATAAATCCTGGAAAACAATGGCGGAATATCTTGCTCAAGCTGACGAATTGTTTGCGAATGGTCAGATTGGCACGGATGATTTTAAAGAAGCGGCCCAGTTCATGACTCAAAAGAAAATTAATCCAGACGATGGATTCACTTTTGATGCACAGGCTTATGAAGCAGCTTGGAAAGAAGCGCAGGACAAAGTTAAGAGATATTTTGACAATGAGGATCAATTCCAGAGTGCAGAAAATTTCTTAACGGATCTTCAGAATGTTGGTCTTGCTATTGCAGACGGTAATAATGATTTTCAATGGACGGAGAATTTTAACAGCAGTGCTGATGCTGCCAACAAATTAGGAATAAGCGTAAGCGCCGTAGAAGTTTTGATGCATAATCTGGAGGCTTACGGTGCAGAATTTAATGATATGGTTTGGTCTGGTGATGAGTTAGATCAATACAAGTCAGCTCTAAATGGAATCAAAACTATTTATGATTCTATGGAAGAAGGAGCTACAAAAGATCGGTATAAAAAACTTATTGACGGATGGGATGAAGAATTAGCGGGATATGAAAATGATCTTTCAACATTAACAGATCATGATGTTGTTGTTAATATTCAATTTCAATACAGTCTTGCTTCTATTCAGCAGCAGATTGACGAGTTGCAGAATACTGCTGACGAAGGTGGGGATAATCAAACCTGGGCAGAATTAAATGCATCTAAGAAACAATATCTTAAACAAGCAGAAAGCGCTAATACGAGTGATGTTGCAAATCTTGACGCATATAAGGAAGCTGCTTCTTATATTGATGAACTAAAAGCGAATCTGTCGAATGCTACAGATGAAAACACAAAGAATGCAATTCAAAGACAAATTTCTAGTGTTTATGACGCTATGAAATATATGAATGATGCATTTATTGATTCTGGAAAGTCCTGGGCAGAATATTATCAGAGTGATCAATATAAATCTGACTATAAGAATTTTGGAGATCAATTACATGCTAATGGTGTTATCGATGTCGATGCAGATACAACCAAAGCAAAAGAAAAGGTTGATAATTTAACAGAAGATACAGACAATAAATCAACAACGATTGATATTGATGCAAATATTGAAAATGCAAAGACGGCTTTAGAGAATCTAAAGAATGACGATGGTACATTAGATTTAGGAAATATCAATGTCTTACAAGCATACAATGCTTTAAAAGATTTATTAATCGAGAAGCAGGAATTGGAACAGCCTGCAGTAATGACAATTGATACAAGTAAATTTTCCGAAGAATCTACTGAGACAATCAATAAGCTCCAGGAATTCCAAAAGGCTTATGAGGATTTGAATGCCCAGAATCAAATGAAAGATATGGGCTTTGACATTGACACATCAGAAGCAGAGAAAAAAGTACAGGATTTATACTCTGATCTAAAGGACAATGATCTTGTGGCAAGCCTTAATATCAACACTGATGATGTTAATTCTTTTGAGCAGTCATTAGATAAACTGTCTGAAAAAGAAATCAAGATGCATGTCGATGGAGATACATCTAAGTTAGATGCGGCTATGGAGAACAGTGTTCCAGCAGAAAAAACTGTTACAATGTCACCGAAGCTTGACGGGACACAAGTTTCGCAATTTTTTGATTGGCTTAATGATCTTCTTGCAAAAAATACAGATCTATCAGTTAATGCCACCGTGACAGGACAGGATCAGGTATCTGAGCTAAGTGATTCGATAGATAATGTTAAGAATAAAGATGTAGATGTTACAGGAAATGTTAAAGGGACAGATCTTGTTGATGCTTTATTCAATGCAATATCTGGTGTAAAATCAAAAACTGTTTCTGTTGGTGCCAATGTGTTCGGTACGGGCGAAGTATCTTTACTTGCATCTGCTATTAAAGGAGTTGTATCTAAAGTTGTTTCTGTTGGTGCTAATATATTTGGTTTTGGAAAACACAAAGTAAACGGCACGGCTCATTCTCTTGGAACGGCATATGCATCTGGCAATTGGGGAGCAAAAGAGTCAAGCACTTCTCTTGTCGGAGAATTAGGTACTGAGATTGTTGTTGATCCTGTTACGAGTACATGGAGAACCGTTGGTGATAATGGCGCTGAGTTTGTTAATATCAAGAAAGGTCAAATTGTATTCAATAATCGTCAGTCAGAAGAATTGCTTAAGAACGGTTATGTAACGTCTGGTGGTGGACGGGGAAAAATACAAGGCGGATCTTTCGCATCTGGTACAGCATTGGTACTTGGAAATGGTTCTCCTGGTATTCATAAAAATACTGGTGTGATGACATCAGAGAAGAATAAAGATAAGACAAGTTCTTCCAAATCCTCTTCAGGTTCAAGTAGCTCCGGATCGTCTACACGCGCCTCTTCTAATTCTCGATCCTCATCCGGTGGCTCTTCCGGAGGAAGTTCCGGCAGCTCTTCCACCAAAGAAGCAACCGAGGAAACCTTCGACTGGATAGAAGTATTTCTTAAGGAAATGTCTCGTGCTACTGAGATTGCAGTTGATAACATTGATCGTGCTATCGGTCTGGCACAGAAGCAAACAAAAGCATATGACGCTATCAGTAAAGTTCAGCAGGAATTAACTGCAAATCAGCAGTCAGCCAACAAGTATTTACAGCTTGCGGCGAACGTGGGGCTTGATCCTTCTTATATCTCTAAAATCCAGAATGGCACACTTGATGTGGAAAAAGTAACCAACGAGGATCTGAAGAAAAAGATTGACGAGTATAAGGACTACTACAGTAAATATGAATCCGCTGCTGATAACGTAGCCAAACTCGAAGATAAAATTACCGAACTCGCTGAAAAACGTCTGGAAATCATAACTGATACTTATGATGCGATCGTAGACATCAACGATAAAATCAAAGACGTAGCAAATTCCAAAATATCCTTGAATGATGCACTTGGCGTAGCAATCGACAATCCAGACAACTATGCTAATCTGAATAATTCAATCAAAGCACAGGAAGATACTTACAATCAGCTTACCAAAAAGCTTTCCGATTATCAGAAAGAGATGGAGTCTCAACTTTCCAGTGGTTATCTTAAGAAAGGTTCCGAAGCTTATCAATCTGCTATGAAAAATATTCAAGATTTCACAGCTAAGATTTATGATGCTTCTACCAGCCTTCTTGAACTACGGGATAAATTGGATCAGATTAAAATTGATACTATCCAGAATGTAATTGACGGAATCAAACGTAATTCGGATATTACGGAGAAATATATTTCTTACCTGCAATCTCAGAATCGTGATGTGCCAGAGAATTTATACACTGACCGTATAGATAATAATAACGCTCAGGTACAGCAGAATCTAAAGCAGATGGAAATATACCGGAAGAAACAGGCAGTTCTTGATGTCAATTCTAAATCGTATCAAGATTATGCAGAAAAGATTCAAACGCTAAAAGAAAATACTCTGGAACTGATTACGGACAATGAATCTCTTCAAGATAGTATCTATGAGCTACGATTCAAACCACTTGACGATGCTATCCAGAAGTACAGTGACCTTGAAGATGAGCTGAAAAGTTTCCGCGACCTTCTGAACGATGATGCATTCCTTGATAAGCAAGGACGTATCACTGAAGAGGGATTGGCACAAGTTGCTCTCTTACAACAGAGTATTGGTACGGCAAAACAAAAAATTGCAGATTATACCACGGGTCTGCAAAAACTAAAAGAGTCTTATGACAATGGGGTTATTTCCTTAACGGAATATAATGACAAGTCAAAAGATTACCGTGAAGGTATTCAAGATTCGATTGCAGATGTGAAATCATATCAGGACAGTCTGGTTGATCTGTATAAGAATGCTATGAGTACAGAGGTTGATTATCTTGATAAAATAATTAGCAAGAGAAAAGAAGCCCTGACACAGCAGAAGGATATGTACGACTATTCTAAGAAGATTAATTCTCAGAATAACAACATAAATAGCCTTAAAGCCCAAATCATGGCTTTAGAATCGGTGAATATTTGCCGAATTTGTTTAAATGCTGGAATATCCTTAGAGCTATATATGCTACAACGGATGCATGAAATAAAGCAAAACGTGAATGCGTGAAAAATATATAGATTGGACAATCAGCAGCGAAACTCCGAATAGGAGAACGTTCAACGACTAGGTGGGATGAGTGTACCACCGTAGGGTTGCAAGCGATTGGCAACTCGAAAAATACAAACTGTTTATTAAATATAATTTTTTATGGATTTAATCACGTTGAAAGATACGTGATTTTTTGTTGTGCAATTTTATAAGAAGAGAATAAAAGATTGGAGGTGAAATATGCTAGTAGAAAATCAAAAAGTAAAAACAACATGGACTGGCGCGAATAAGAATTATTATTCACAGCATGGATATACATTTACTAAATGTGGAGATATATTAGAAGTAGATCCCGATGATTTACCAAGAACATCGATGGTTAAAGTAGATGTAACATGTGACGATTGTGGAGAGCCTTTCAATGTGCCATATATGAATTATAGAAAATCTATTGGTAAATACAATAAATATTTATGTAGAACGTGCTCTGTTAGATACGGAAAAGATCAGGAAAGAATTAGGAATATATCTGAAAGATATAATTTATATATTGAATGGTGTAATAAATATGGATATAAACCATTATCGCAGCTTGAAGATTGTCAAGGATATAACTCTTTAGTATATTATGAATGTCTACGTCATGGAAAGCAAAATATCCATTGTCAATATATCGATGTAGATAAAATGAGCCATTGCTGTTCATCAAGAGAGAATAATCTGATATCAACCTCAGAAGTTGCAGATATTATAAATGCTAACGGAAGCAAATTGCTAAATCCAGAAGACTATATAGGATGTTTTACAAAGAACTTAAAAATTGATTGTGCGATGTGCCATCAGGTATATACAACGAGTTTATCTTTATATAAAGCAACTACAGGATTTTGTCCTAATTGTGGTCAAAAATTAGCCAGAATATCGCTAAAATTTTCTATCGCCAAAGATAAATACCGAAGATACTGCGAGAAATGCAATGCTTTAAATTATAGCAAAACATTATCAGAGTCGGATTTTGAAAATATACAAGCATCTGATAAAATTTCATTCAATTGCCACAAACATGGTTATATAGAGCAGTCTTCTACGCATTTTTTAAATGGAGAAAGTATTTGTTATAAATGTGCTATAGAGTCGAGAGCAGAACAAGCCAGATTAGATCGTGATGATGTAGCTGCTATTATTGCTTCTAAAAATAATAATGTATTACTTAATCCAGAAGAATACATTAAAAATGATATACGTAATCTGAGCATATTGTGCGGTAGTTGCAAACGTTCTTTTGTAACAAGTTTATTAGCATATAATAACAATCTCGACGGAAAATGTCCAGATTGTAGTGAAAGAAGTTATGGTGAATACGTTATATCTCTTATATTAGATATGTATGGTATAAAATACAATCGTCAGGAAACTTTTAACAAGACATGTTGTGATAAAAGGCCATTACCGTTTGATTTTTATTTGCCAGATTACAATCTATGTATTGAATACGATGGTGAAGGACATTATATGCCTTGCTTTGGGGATGACAAATTCTTAAGTACTATTTTGCACGATGCCATGAAAAATTGGTACTGCAGATGGAATAATATCAATCTCCTACGCATTCCTTATTGGGAGTTTAACAATCTTGAATCAATTCTTGTGAAACAACTTAATTTAAATCCAATGAATAAGAAAAATAAATCCATAAAAATTTTATCAAGAAAACAAGCGGATAATAAACAGAAGATATAGTCTCATCTCATGTGAGAACATGAGGAGCGAAAAAATAACTGCAAAAAAATATAGACTATTTGAATATTAAGTGATATTATAATTTTGAGGTGTGTTCTTTCCTATAGCTACTGACGAATAGATAGAACACAGTGTAGATACGAGTAAAGAATCTCTCGAACACATGTATGCGAGAAGTAAGTAAAAGAAAAGACAACGAAATAGAACAATAGAGAAGTTTATGCAAGTTTGTGGAAGTTATACGAACCACCGTTCGCATGTTTGTGAATTTTGTGAATAGATTTTTCTCCGAAAATTGCATATAATAAAATCAAGAAAACAAAACAGTTTTCTTATTATATGGGACATAGTTCAGGAGTGTCCGGCACAAAATGACCTGAAAATATTGCGAGGGGTTTCTCGATGTCACCTGGCTAATAAAAAATCGAAAAATTATTGTACAAAGGAAGCGTTAAGCTTCCTTTTGTATTACTAAGGAGAAAAATGGAAACTGCAACATATTCATATTGTTATATATTAGAACAATATTACATAGACCATCCTGGTTTAGAACAAATTTTAGATGTTAGTGATGCATCCAAACATAATATCAGAACACATGTATGTTTGGAAGTTCAGTATAATGACAACAAAATATTAATTCCATTACGTAAAAGCTTAGGAAATCCAGTTAGATCATTTGGTAAAATAGGATTTTCTGTACCATCTAAAGATAAGCCAAATGCGGGGCTTGATTATAGATATATAATGGTTATAAATGATGATAAATATATAAGATGTGATGAGCCAAGAATTCCAAAATCTCAGCAAAAAATTATTAAAGATAATTATGCGGTCATTGAAAAAGAAGCCATTGAATATATCAGTTCTTATATTAATGTTGCTAGAAAACAACGTGTACAGAGAACTGCACGTTTTCGGAAATCCAGTCTAATAAATTTCCATCAAGAATTTGGATTAGATGTATACGAGGAAATACCATTCAATCAACAGGAGCAGTAAATCTACTGCTCTTTTCTTATACCTCAAATCTTAATTACAATCCCTCAAATAAAATTCAAATAGAAGATATAGTCCCATGCCATACGAAAGTATGGGGAGCAGTTATGCTCTTGTCCACGTAGCGAGTGGATGAAAAGAAAATGAAATAACCTCGATGCTCAATCTCAAGTTAAGAAATTGAAGCAGCAGCTTTCAGAAGCAGAGCAAGATTTAGCCGATACTAAGCGTGACCATGCAAATGATATGCAGTCTCAAGGTTACGATAAGCTCAGTGAAGATCTGAAAACTTCTCTTGATGATACCGAGTACGAAATTAGTCATAATGCTGATAAACAGCTTGAGATCATCAATTCTATGCTTGACAAAGCCGTGTCCTCTTATCAAGAAGCATACGGTAAAATCAATTCTATCATCAAAAATACTGGCTGGGTAGGTAGTACGGATTTTAACAATACCCAGTCTGATCTAAGCACAGAGACAGGTGTTAAGAATCAAAATTCCAATGCATCACAGTCTCAGTCCAGTGCAAATCAAAATCCATCTAGTGCCGCATCTGGTACAAAAACTGATCCAATTCAAAGTAATGATAAAGCGAATAGTGATCTTGCAGATCAATTAGTTAAGCCGGAAGATACAACGAATCGTAAGGTTGCGGAACTAAAGGTGTCTCCTACTTCTACTACACTGGAAGAGGGTAAATCAACAAGTATTACTGCTACAATCAGACCGAATGATGCAGCTAATAAGACTCTTGCTTGGAAATCAAGTAATGAATCCATCGCTACTGTATCCAATGGTACGGTAAAAGCAAAGAAACCTGGCTCTTGTACGATTACTGCTACCACTACCGATGGAAGTGGACTGTCTGCAAAGGTATCAATTAAGGTTAATGCAAAACCAAAACCACCAAAGCCACAGCCGAAACCACAACCAGCAAAAACTGGTGGCGATGGAATTCCTCGTGTTGGCGATGTCGTAACGTTCACAGGATCTTACTACAATGACTCTTGGGGTATGTCTCCAAAAGGTAGTAGATTTTCCGGTCAGCCTGGTGCTGTTGTTATTGATTCTTATACAGCTAGGGAATATGGTGGAAATGGACGTACTACTGGTGATTTTAAGATCCATATTAAGAGTGCGCATGATCCTAATTATAGTGATCTTGGATGGGTGCGTCTCAGTCAGATTAGTGGATACGAGAATGGTGTCGTTAATGCGGATAAAGATCAGTTGGCTTGGACTGATGAGAATCGTTATACGAAACATGATGATATACCAGAAACTATTGTTCGTGACGATGGTGCTGTGCTTACTCGCGTGAATAAAGGCGATTCTGTAATACCAGCGGATTTTGTAAGCAATCTCATGACATGGGGTACTACTGATCCGAATAGCTTTGGTGCTAATGCTGCCAATGTTATCTACAATAGTATTCCTCAGAATATCAGCAATGCTGGAAATGTAACATATCACTATGATGCGTTACTGAATATCGAAAATGTTGAAGGAAATCTGGATAAGAGTGCTATCCCTGACTTACAAGAATTCATGAAGAAGTCTTATCAGTATACAAGTAAACAGATCGTGAAAGATGCAAGAAAAGTTGGTATTAGACCATCAAGATGACAAACTATGGGAGGGTACTGTCAAAGGTGCTCTCCTATTTCTATAACTATAACAAAATTTTGGAGGTGAGAACAAAATATGGCAAAAGAATTTAAAGATTTTACGTTTATGGGGAAGAAACTGAGTGATTTAAGTGTGAAATACGTATCTGTGGATTTTGATGGCGATGCAGATGTGAATATGGCGATGGATAGGGATATGGAAACGGGTGATTCCAATCGATATAAAGTAGAACCGAATTATTTCTACGACAAATGGAACGATACATTAGAATTCGAGCTTGATATTATTAAAGACCCATGTAAATTCACGAATCAAAATGCAGCAGTAATTACTAAGTCAGAACGTCGTGAAATTACTAGATGGCTAACTTCTTCTCACTTTCCAGAATGGTTAACATTTTCAGGAACAGGCGATTCGGCTGATGATACAGTTCGTTATTTTGGTTGGTTTAATAATATTGAATCTTACTCTGTTAATGCTCAAACATTTGGATTAAAATTATATTTTAAATGTACAACGCCCTTTGGTTATACTGATAGCCTCGTAACAAGTGTGTCATGTACCACATATAAAAATATTTTAATCGCAAACAATAGTGACGAATTGAATAGTTATGTGTATCCTTCAATTGACATTATTCCAAAGGCAAATGGAGAAATATATATCTGTAATATGTCTGATGCGACAATTAATCAAACAGGTACACTCTCCTCTTCTAATACGAATTATCAAAGCCAATTAGTATCATTGGTAAATACATATGCAAGATCAAATGCATGTACCATAGAATTCACGATTTCAGATTCAACAAAAGATGTTGATTGGCGTTGCAATAATACTCTTGCTAACTTTAAATTAGTTGATGCTTATGGGAACGAAACTTATCACACAGTATTTTATAGGACGGACTCAAAAGTATATTACATTATTGAAAATGGATTAATGCGGATGTCTGTATCTAAAGATTTGAAAGTATATCTTGACTGTCAGAAACTTACTATTAACGATGAATTAGGAAGAATGGTAACTTACGATAAATTGGGTATTACTGATGTGGCTTATATGTATTGGCTGCAGCTCTTGAACGGGAACAATTCTCTTCTATTTTATGGTAATTGTGATTTTAAAGTTAAACATATTGAGTCTCGAAAGGTTGGTGAATAAACGTGAATATAGTTTTTAATCGTTATAATGAGCCGATCCAGGGGCATGTATATTTAGGAACACCAAATGGTAAAATTCTATGTGCTATTAATGGAATCGAAGAAAGTACGTTTCAGCTCACGTCAAAATTTAATAATACATTTGAATTGACGTTTGACTTGAATGAAAATATTCTTATTCAAGATGGAAAAGGTCTTTCTAAATTAGTTCATTCCAATGTATATGATCTTGTTGGATGGCTTATGCGTGTTTATGTCGAAAATGTTGGTTGGTTCATCATGGAACATCCGAAAATTACTGACGATGGTATGAAGCAAATCAAAACAATCACATGTCAATCCGCAGAAATCGAGATGCAACAACACGATCTCAAGAATTTTAAAATCAACCAGGGAACAACAGATTCCTACGAGATGTTAGCAGATAATAATGTGGAGAAAATAGATGATGTAGAATTTGCTAAAGAACAAATTAAATTTCACAATCCTAAAAATCCGCAACTTAGTTTGATTGATTTAGCCCTAAAAGCAGCTGGCATGAAAGGCTGGTCTGTTGGGGAAATTGATTCAACCCCAAAAACATATCGGACATATAAAGATGGAAAATATGTCGAAACTACTACTCTTCTATCTAACGAAATTGGTGCGTTTGATGTTGAGAGTCAGGACTTGTATTCTTTCTTTACACAAGATATGGCTAAATATTTTCAGTGTGTATTTGTATTCGACTTTTTGCATATGAAAATAAGTGCTTATCATCCTGAGAATTATGGCAAGAGTACAAACGTAAATATTAATTTTCGAAACCTGCAACAATCTCAAGAAATAACAGTTGATGATAGCACTTTATTTACACGATATTACGTACAAGGTGCAGATGATCTTGGCATTACTTATGTCAATTTTGGTTCAAATTATATTGAAAATATTAATTATTACTTAAACGAAAAATACTTCTCTCCTCTTTTAATTATTAAATATAAACTGTGGAAAGAAGACTATGAAGAAGCTCGTATATTATATATAGAAGCAACTCGTCAATATAATGAACAAATGAAAGTCGTAACAGAGCTATATGATCGCGTTCCACTAGATGATTGTTCGACTGATTGGAGTACATTTACGGACGACGAACTGAAAGAAGCTCAAGCAAATTATCAGGCACAACTAAAAGGTTACGAACAGTTCTATGTGGATGACGATGGAAATTTCGATGAGAATGCATTAAAAAATTCTTCTGATGCTAATGACTATTATCAGATTAAAAATGTTATTCTTCCATCCATTCAGATTGAAATGGATAATCGTCAACTACCAACAGATGATGATAATGCCGATTATGTGGATTCTTACAAAACAAATTGGAAATTATATGGTTTGGATGAATTGAAAGTCAAATTGCAAGAATATAAAAACACTATCGAAACTTGTAAAAAAGGCGGATATGATCAACCATATACAGAGGATTCATCTCATACTAAAGATGTTCACGACACAATGTACGCAAAATATCTTGATGCTCAAAACCAATTAGATTCAAATTATGTTGGAGGATGTCAAGAGGCATATGATCAGCGACAATCTGAAATTGATGCAGCAAACGAGATATTAAATAGTTATAACAAAACTCGTACAGATCTAGTAAAACAGATTTCAAAGGAAACCTGGAGTGGTGTTGTTGCTGCTGATAATTCGGGATATATTCTCGATGAGGCGGGGAATTATATAACGGATGAAGCCGGTAGAAGAATATATTGCGACACACAAAAGTTACAATTTACAGAGCGTGATCTTACCGAGTTGTCAAAAGTGTATTATGACGGAGATTACTCAAATGAGAATATGTTTTTAACAGATTCAGACGACCAAGTATCTGCTATTGATGAGCAACTTAAGCTTCTAGATGCTGCTATTGACGATTTGTACATAGCATCTCATCCCCAATATCAGTTTACCACATCTCTTGATAATTTCTTAGCCTTGGCTGATTACGAAGATTATATAAAAAATATAAATCAGGGTGACTATCTATGGTTGACCGTAGATAATAAGGTAGTAAAACTTCGTGTAGTTGAAATACAATATAATCCGCTTATAGCAGATAATAGTATTCAAATAACATTTTCTAATATGATACAAGGACGTAGTAGTAGAAATGACTTATCATACGTTCTAAACACACCATCAAATGCAAGTAAATCTTCCGCATCTGGTTCATCTAATAATTTCTTAAACAATGAAGGGATCACTCTTACAGCAGGCCTCATTCAAAAACTCATTTCCAATGGCGCATTTAAAAATGGCGTTTCTCAAATAATCAATAATGAATTTGCTGGTATGTTGGCTGGCGGTTCTATTTCGCTAGAAGAACTTAATGCAAAAATCATTAAAGTAACCGATTTGTACGGTAAAAATGGATATTTCGAATACCTACAAGCAAAACTTATTACAGCAGGAAGAGTCGTTGCCGACAGTGCTGATTTTAAAGAATTATCTGCTCTTGCTGCTACCATCAAATCTGCTATCATTGGTGCTTCATCCACGGAGACAGGTATCGTAATTAATCTTACAACTGAAAATGCCACGATGAGCGAAGCGATGATCAAGGATCTTATTGCCAAATATATCACCGTTAATGAACTTAAAGCTGGCGACATCTATACAAATAAAATCAAGATTTTATCTGAAAATGGTACGCTCAGAATTCAAGATAATACGTTCTCAATCTATGACAAGGCTGGCAATGTGGTAGTTCAGCTTGGAGAAGATAAAAACGGAAATTACGGATTAATCATATCAGATTCCAAAGGATCTGTACTCTTAGATTCACAAGGGCTGCATGAAGGTATCGTACCAGATGATTTTATTAAAACAGACATGATTGCCAACGGTCAAATTACAGAATCTAAGATAGACAAGACAACTATACGTGACTGGACTATGCCTGACGGATCTAAAGTGTTTGATGTATCACATCTTTGGGACGGCGATGATAGTTTCGGAAAATCTTATAACACGATCAAATCAACCGTATCTGCGACATCTAAAGAGCTTGGAGATTTATCGGACAAAGTAGATCAATTAGGAAATGGTTATACTGTTGTTTTATCTAACGAAACCCAAAATATCCCATGTACATCTGACGGAATAACTGCGGCTAGTTTTCTTATCGAAATTCCATTCTATGGTTATGAGGGAATTAAACAGGCAGTATGTACCGTGACTGTTGGTGAATTACCAGATGGAATTACGTTAGCAGAAAATGTTGACTCTACTTCTACTACACCAGGTAAAATCACCTTGAATGTAGCAAAAGGTAAAACACTTGGTAACAAATCTCTTCTAACAGGAACGATTGTTTTTACATGTATCGTTGCAGGAAAGAAAATTTCCAAAAAGTTCACATGGATTAAATCTCTTGCTGGCAAGGACGGATCTCAAGGTATTCCAGCGCCTACATATTATACGTGGATTCGTTATGCAGATACTCCGACCAGTGGAATGTCAGATGATCCAACCAATAAAACATATATTGGTATTGCATATAATCAGACTTCCCAAACACCTAGTTCGAACTATTCCGATTATCAATGGTCAAAATTTCGCGGAGATGACGGTGCGAGTATAAAAGGTGATGACGGAAAAACGCTATATGTATGGATTAAATATGCAGATGACGCAAAAGGTACAAATATGTCAGATGCTCCCGAAGGTAAAACTTATATGGGTATGGCATGGAATAAACCCACATCAAAAGAGAGTACTAATGCTGCGGATTATTCCTGGTCACTAATTAAAGGCGCAGACGGCAAAACTCCAGTTAAAGGAGTAGATTACTTTGACGGTCGCTCATCGTATTTGTGGATTCGTTATGCGACTGATAAAACAGGAAGTAATATGACCGATATCCCAAGTACTGATACAAAATACATTGGTACAGCGACGACAACCACTATGTCTGCCCCAACCTCGGCAAGCGATTATACATGGCTAAAATATGTCGGAGATGTTGGAACACCAGGTAAAAATGGATACATTCACATTGCTTATGCGAATAGTGCAGATGGTAAAGTTGGCTTTGATACCACTGTCGGTGTAGGAAAATTATACATGGGACAATACACCGATAATTATGAATTAGATAGTACAGATCCTACAAAATATACTTGGACTTTGATTAAAGGTGCAGATGGAACAAGTGTAACAATAAAATCCAAAGAAGTTGCTTATATTTCAAGTGATAATGGAGTTGATATTCCACAGACATATACTCTTACATCAGAATCTGGAAATAAAATTACAGATGAAAATGGAAATTATATTGTTACCAATAAATGGTCAACTTCTATTCCATACGTTATGAAAGGATCTTATTTATGGTCTAGAACAACTGTTAATTATTCTGACGGAAATTCTACTGTAACATATAGTGTTTCCAGACAAGGACTTGATGGAACAGACGGCATCGATGGTATCCCAGGACGAGACGGAAAAGATGGAACAAGCAATTATGTCCATATCAAATATTCGGATTATCCAAATCCAACCGATGATCAGATAACCGAAACTCCTTCTAATTATATCGGAGTATGTGTCAATGAAATCATTAAAGATCCTGACACAGCATCTTCTTATACTTGGTCTAAATGGGCAGGTTCTGATGGAAAAGATGGTATTCCTGGTGCAGATGGATACGTCCATTTTGCTTATGCAAATTCGGCAGATGGTAAAAAAGACTTCTCAATAGTTGAATTTACTGGTGCAACATATATTGGAGTATATTCTGATCACACAAAGGCAGATAGCCAAAATTATAAAGATTACGCATGGACACTTATTAAAGGTGCTGATGGTAAAACACCTGTCAAAGGTGTGGATTATTTTGATGGAGTTTCATGTTATATCTGGATTAGATATGCCACTGATTCAAAAGGTAGTGGAATGACTACTGTTCCATCTACTTCAACTACATACATCGGAACTGCTACTACCAAAACTTCTGCGGCTCCTACTTCTGCCAGCGCTTATACATGGGCTAAATACGTAGGTGAAGATGGTGTTCCAGGAAATGATGGATATATTCACATCGCTTACGCTGATTCAGCAGATGGCAAAACCGGATTTGATACTACAGTCGGCACGAACAAGAAATACATGGGACAATACACCGATCATACAAAAGCCGATAGTACAGATCCTACAAAATATACTTGGACGCTAATTAAAGGCGCTGATGGAAAAGATGGAAAAACCCCAATAAAAGGTGTTGACTATTTCGATGGCATATCTTCCTATGTATGGATTAGATATGCAACGGACGCTAAAGGAACTGGCATGACAGCCATCCCATCCACAACAACGGGCTATATTGGAACAGCTATTACCACAACTGCTACAGCTCCAACAAATGCTAGTGCGTATGTTTGGGCAAAGTATGTGGGAGACAAAGGAGCTAAAGGCGATGGCGGATATATCCATATAGCCTATGCCGATTCTGCGGATGGCAAAACTGGATTTGATACTACAGTTGGAACTGGAAAATCATATATCGGTCAATATACTGATAATATAGAAAAAGATAGTAGTGATCCGACAAAATATACATGGAGTTTGATTAAGGGAGCAGACGGAAAAACATTATATACATGGCTAAAATACGCAGACTCTCCCACTTCTGGAATGTCTGATAGTCCATCTGGAAAGAAATATATGGGTATTGCCATTAATAAAACTTCTATCACAGAAAGCAATAACTATTCTGATTACACTTGGTCGTTGATCAAAGGTACAGATGGAATTAGTGTTAAAGGTGACAAAGGTGATACGGTATATATCTGGGTTAAATATGCTGATGATGCCAAAGGTAATGGTATGTCTGAATATCCAGATGGTAAAAAATATATTGGTCTTGCTTATAACAAAACCACCGCAACAGAAAGTAATAATGCTTCTGATTACATCTGGTCGTTAATTCAGGGTGAGGATGCAGTTCTTTATGAAATCGAACCATCTGTTGCAGTAATCAAAAAATGTACCCTTGATGTATGTTCTATTACTGACGAATCTGGAAATCGAATTATTGATGAACAAGGAAGATTCCTCTCTGGTTATTTCTTGACTGATTCTCTTTCACCAAACAAAATCACATTTACAGCCTATAAGCAAGTCGGAAGTAAAACTCGTGCCACATATGCATGTAGGTTTATTATCCAAGAGTCTTTAAATGGATTATCTTGGTCAACAAAATACACGTCTTCCAAAGACGAAACGAGTGTGTCATACACTCCAAGCACCCTTAAATTACAACAAATTAAGTGTGTAATGTATCGTGCTGGCGGCATAACTGAACAGTTAGATTCTCAGACTGTGCCTGTTATTCAAGATGCTGAAGGCTATGATTCTGTGATTCAGACATTTACGGATACTTTTGCATCTGTTGAGTTAAAAGTTGATAACAATGCAAAAGCTATTACATTAAAAGCAGAGCAAAAAGATATAACTAATGCTATTAATAATTATGATAACACAACAGTTAAGGACATTCGTGATCGCCAAACAGAACAAAAAGTCAATATCGACGGTATTTCAACAAAAGTATCTGATATTGAAACAACTATCAATGGATCTGTCGATGGCACAAAAACAGGTCTTATAGAAAAGGTTACGCAAGTAACAACCAAGGCCGGAACAATTGAAGCTAATCTTAAAAATAATTATACCACAACTGCAGGTATGAATACACAGATCAGCAACTCAATTGCTGCTAGTGCAGATAAGATTAAGGTCACTCTTGCTGATGGAAAGACGGAATCTACTCTCAAAGCCGCTTTAGGAGAAATTCAGAAGAGTGTAAAAGATAATGCAGGAAATATTTCAACAGTCACTCAAAAGGCTAATAGCCTTGAAACTAAGATTACAAACCAAGGAAATGACATTGCTAATCTTAAAGTTGATGCAAAAGCCGTCGAGACGTTGGTTGGAAGTTCTGCTGGTACAACTGATGTTGTTCAAAAAGCAACAGATTTTCGAAAGACAATTACTGATGCTGCGGGCAATGCAAATCTTGCTCTTAGTACCGCGAATTCAAATAAAAACATTATTTCAAACATGAAGGTTGGAGCAGCGAATACAATTCGAAACTCCAATGATCTTATTTATGATCTATATTTTATGGTTGCCAGTCTACTAGATGAAAGTGGTAATCACATAGTGGCAGAAACAGGCGACCGTTTAGTTGCATATTATTGATTTTATTACTCCTCATTGATTTGAGGAGTAACTTTTATAAGGAGGTAATACACTTATGGCAAGTGATAAAATGTTAGGTAGTTTTGATCAAAAATCTGCACCAGAAGATAATGATCTTTTGGTAGAATACGATGCTTCTGCATCGAAAGTTAAGAATGTGAAGTTCGGAGGTGTGTGGAACTGGATAGTTAAGAAATTGACATCCGCCGTAATTAATGAGTTACAGACATCAAGTAAGAATGTAGTGGGGGCTATTAATGAATTAAATAGTAATCAAGTCTTTAATAATTTATTGATATATAGAACTTCTGGAGCCAATATAAAGTCGGTAACTATTTCTATAAATAAAGAAGGAAGTAACGACATATCATATGCTCCATTCGCGTTATTCGGAGGTTCAACATTTTTAACAGGTACTATTGGGAAAATAAATAATACATTAAAAACAGGTGATGTCACAATAAAGTGTAACGATAATGATTCTATACAAAATGTAAAATTTTCAAATTTTCCACAGTATGCAAATGCTGTTATCATTATCTATTATGAAAACATAAAAAATGCAATCGTGAAAGAAGAATAAAATAGTAAGGCAATATATGTGAACAATATCACTGATCTAAACAATCCGCCGAAATGCCCCATATTAGATACAAAAATTAATCCAATAGGATTACCAAGTGGACTTGAGTCAAACGCATGTTTTGTTATCCAACAGAATTTAGGTAACGGTAATTACACCGCTTAATTAGCATTTTCTTTTAGATATGATAAGATTGCCATCAGAAGAAAAAGCAATACTGACAGTTGGACTGAATGGAAATATTTTACAGCTCAATAAAATAGTAAAACTGTTATCGGAACGACTTCCCCAAACGGAGTGAAAGAAATAGAATTAGTTCCTCTTTCATGTGGATTACTATCTTTTTCTCATCCATATGATGGATGTGCTTTATATTTATTTTCAACATATTATGATACATCGGCTGGACATATTTATTCAATAAAAGAAAATCCAAGGATAAATTCTGTAACGTTGAATGGCAATAAACTCATTATGAATACTAGAATTAACTTTACATTCTGTTGTTATGTATATACGTATAGATAAAATAGTAACTCACTTAGGATAGTTAACACAAATGTATTGGATTGGAATGCTATTGTAGAAATAGGTATCTATTCTGGTAATGATGCTCAAAATGCGCCAATAAATCATAACGATGGGTGGATTAACGCCATCGTTCTTGCATCAAATGGAAATCCAAATTTTTTAAGTCTGTTTGCATTTTCTGCATCAAAGATGTTCTTACGACAAATGGATAATACAATATGGAACGAATGGGTGCAAATAAAATAGTAATCGGCTCAGAAGTTCAGAAAACATAGTTTTTGCTTCTGATCTTGCTGAAGATGTACTTATAAAATGTGATTCTGGAGAAATTAGGTTATTCACACTACAAAGCACAGTAAGTATCGATCAAGGTTCTCCGGATAGCAGAGGCGGATTTCTACTTGCATATCAAAGCAAAGCCGGCAGCAAATACGGAATTGTTGTGATTTTTTCTTACGCTCAAACTATATGGATGAAAATTAAAAATAATACTTGGAGCGAGTGGGTAAAAATACAATTGTCTTAAAGCAAAATAGTAAGACCTTCATTAATACTCAAAATCTTCCCACTTCTTAAAATGGTGAGATGAATTGCGGAGAATATATATTTAAAAGGAAGTGATTATAGATGCTCGTAGCTTACAAATATAGATTATATGCGGATTTAATTGGTTTGTATTTTTTCAAGTATTTGATGAGAGAATATGGGAATGTGGTAATAGAAATTGCCAAAATTTCCCAAGGAGGTAGGTCAATATTGACAAAATTAGAAAATATTCTCGAGCAAATACTTGAAAAATTACAGGATAGCTTAACGCATGAACAGCTTTCGGAATTAGAAAGCACTATGGTTATTGCATTCCACGGAATCGAGGTACAAGAAGAACACACTCAGTTAGTAACATCAGAGCGTACATGGGAGAAGATTCTTCGGATGTATTGTGCCGCAAAGCGTGTTGAAAATTGCTCCGAAAGAACTATTAAAGGTTACAGTCGATGCATTATTCAGTTTTTCACGCAGATCAACAAGAAAATAAATAACATAACTACGAATGATATTAGATATTATTTGGCATTTTTTCAAGAAACGCATCATACTTCTATTGTATATCTTGATAACATACGTAGGTATCTTAATTCATTTTTTACATGGGCTGCGGATGAAGGATATATACAATCAAATCCTATGCGAAAACTCAAGAAAATGAGAGTACCTACTAAACTAAAAAAAACATTTTCAGCAGCAGAGATGGAAGAACTTCGTTGCAGTGCAAACTCTCAGAGAGATATTGCAATTATGGAATTTTTATATTGTACTGCTACTCGTATTGGAGAGGCAGTTAGCGTTAATCGCTCGGATATTGATTGGCAAAGAAAAGAATTAATTGTTTATGGAGAAAAGGGCAAGAAAGAACGTACTGTTTATTTGACAGATCGCTGCATTTATCATCTTAAAAAATATCTTGATGAAAGAAAAGATACAAATGAAGCTTTATTTGTGTCCTCAAAATCTCCACATGAGCGACTTGGAGTTCAGGCAATTCAGTCTATGTTGGCAGCGTTAGGTAAAAAGACAAATATTCACGTACATGCTCATAAATTTCGAAGGACGTTACTTACGGATGCAGGAAAACGTGGTATGCCATTACAAGAGATTCAGGTCTATGCAGGACACGCCAAGCCAGATACAACGATGCAATATGTAATGGTTCAACAAGAACGTGTTAAATCGAATTTTATGAAAAATATAGCTTAATTTTTTGTAAGCAAGCTAATAAAATACCTTTATTTTTTCGATCGCCCATTGGACGGTCTATTTGTCGTGTATGTATATATTGATATTTTGCAATTTTGTAGATTGCATGTTTTTATTCTTGTATTTATATTAAATCCGCAGTCTATAGAATTATTTCAACAAAGTAATAATCCATTCACTTTGTAAAAGGACTCCAATTTGGAGTTTCCGTTAAAAGTAATTTTACCTAAATCTGAATTAATAACAATACTTGACGTATCGGTGTTTGATGCAGCGAAAGAAAGTAGTTTCATAGACCATCTTGTTCCATAATTGATAACAATCGAAAAAAACACACCATTTCCAATATTACCGGAAATCAATAATAAACCAATAGCCGTGTCCGATATATTATATTTGATCGTTGCTGTTTTGTCATTTATTGTCATATTGACGTCTATTAGTTTGATTCTTGTCTTACTATTTTATAGAGAACCAATCACTTTAACGTCTCTATCCATAGTAATTAGTTTGCAATTCCCCCATATTGTAAGATTTACTGACACGGTATTATCATTAGAATTTAAAGATGGAACAGCACTTGCGCTATTTAAAATCTTCGCAACGCCCGACATCCTCCCAAATGCAAAAATATTTATGTACCTGTTATTGTCTATATATAATATTCCTGTCATATGAGCATCTTGTGGAAATCGAAAGGATATCGTTTGTGCCTTGTCACCAGTTCTGCCTGAGTAAATATATATTTTACTATTTAATTACAATAAGTCTTATGCCAGCCCATATAGTGCTATTCGAAGTTATTAAAAGAGTATTTGTCGAATCGTTATATGAACCAGAAAATGTTCGAGAAGTCAACCTGTCTATTATTTTTATAAACGTTACTTCCCTTCCATTAGCTTCTATATCGATAAAAATATTATATAAAAACATGTTTTTAGCCGATGTTGATCCATACATAATTATTGAAACATATGTTGTCTTACTTATATCACTTATCTTAAAAGAAAATGAATCCGCATTGTTCGAATCAATGTATGTCTTACTATTTAATCCACCAGATGAAAGTCTGCTTTCATCCTATTTTTGTTCCTCAATTTTCCTTGAAAACACTGGTTTTTTTGAAACCCGTGAAAGATAATATTGACCATTTTCAATCACTAAGGAGGTGATTACTATTTATACTTTAATTCAAGAATCTGTTACTGGTCTAAATGGCGAAAAAGTAACTTGTGGACATCTCAGCTGTAATGAAAAAAGCACACTACGTTTAAATGATGTTCTTCGGAATTCAGGAGATTATACATTCCAGATGAAAATCAAGGCGAAAGTTGCATCTACTGTTCAACTAAGTATTGGGACATTAACAGAAAACTTTTCAGTCACTACTTCTTTTCAACAATTTAATAGAGTATGCAAAAATATCAATACTGCTACACATAAATATATCGAAATCACATTTCCTTCAGGTGATTATTGGTTCTACAATATGCAACTTGAAATGGGAAACCTCCCAACTGCTTGGTCTTTATGCTTAGACGATTTAAATGATGCAATTGGAGCGCAATCTACATGGATCGAACAGACTACGCAAAAAATAAGTTTGTTTGCACAAAAAAATGATGTAAACGAAGCAAAGGCTGAAATGAGGGTCGAAGCAGATGGAATGATTTCAGAAGCTTTAAAATCTTATGTTACAAGTGATGATTTTGGAGACTATAAAACAGAAACAAAAACAAGATTTGAACAAACGGATAACCAGTTCGGATTTTATGTACAAAAAGATACATATGACGGGCTGAACAGTACAGTCAATAATTTGAAATCGAATCAGGAAAATTATTTTCAATTTGATGCAAATGGTTTAAAAATAGGAAAGAAAAACAATCCATACCAGGTTGTTATAGATAATGAAAAATATCAGATGTTAGGAAATGGACAGCCACTTATGTACATTCAATATGGTGAGCTTAACATTCCTGATGTTATTATTACCCATCAGCTTAGAATGTTAGGATATTCTTTTACTCTTGATTCAGCTGGAAATATGAATTGTCAGTTTGTCGGAACGGGAGGTTGATAAATGGGATCATTTTCTACAAACGCTTATGGTGAAGGTCGTTATTATACCTTTACATATTCTACAAGCCAGGATCAAGTCAAAAACACAACAACTTTAAACTGGACGTTATCGTGTGCAGGTGGTGTATCTTGGTATGCTGAAAGAACTTTAATTCTAACAATTGATGGAAGTAATGTCGTAAGCAAAACAGATCGTGTAGCTCGTTATGCAGGAAATATCGCGTCAGGTTCTAAAACATTTACACACGATGCAAATGGAAATAAATCTATTTCGGTAAAAATTCAAGCAGCTGTTGAGACTTCAAGTATCACATGTTCTGGTAGTTCCACTATTACTTTTCCACAGATTAAAAGGAAATCAACTTTTAGAACCGTAAGTGGAAATACAATTGGCGGTACAGTAACGATTAATATTAATAGAAACAATTCTTCATTTACACATTCTCTTTGGTATAAAGTTAAAGAAAATGGAAGTTGGGTTGAAGCGGTTAAGAATGTAGCAACTTCTGGTTCCTTTACTCTTCCAATGTCTATTTGTTCGAGTATACCAAATGATAATAGTGTGTATATCGGCTTATGTATTCAGACATTTAACGGAAGTACGGAGATAGGAAACTCCTACTCCTCTATTACTGCTTATGTTCCATTATCTGCTGCACCAACAGTATCATTTGCATTAAGCGATAATAAAGGATATTCTGGTACATATGGTGGATATGTACAAAACAACTCTGAATTACATATAGCCACTACAGCCACAGCAAATAATTCTGCGACTATCAAAACAATCACAGTTAAAGCCACCATTAGTGGAACTACGTATACATATTATGGAAGTAGTGTTAATATATCTCTTCCAACATCCGGTACTTGGACAATATCCGTTTCTGCTACGGATAGCAGAGGAAAATCAACAACAGCGGCTTCTCAATCAATTACAGTTCTCGCATATAGCAATCCAACAATTACAGCTTTATCGGCAAGACGAACGGATTCTTCTGGAAATGCAACATCAAACGGCTCATATTTACAAGTTATATTCTCAGCCACTGCAACAAGTCTGAATAGTAAAAACACAACAACGTTTCAGATAAAATATAAAAAGAAAAGCGTTTCTTCTTACACTTCCGCCACCCTATCTTCTTATCAAAATAAATATTCAGTTTCTGGTGGTTCATATATTTTCCAAGCAGAAACATCTTCTGGTTATGATATTCAATTAGTTGTCACAGATAAATTCAAAACAGTAATTTCTCAAACAACTGGTAATTCCGTTTCAAAGGTATTCTCTTTCTTTAAAAACGGATTAGGTATAGCTTTTGGAAAAGTTGCTGAAGCTGAGGCTATTGCCGAATTTGATTGGAAAATCAAAGCGAATAAAGGATTAACAGTCAGTGGAACCGATATTAATGTGTTAATTAATAATGCCGTACAGAAATTATATCCTGTAGGGCATATTTTAATGTCTACCAATTCTGCCAATCCTTCTACATATTTAGGGTTTGGTACATGGGTAGAATGGGGATCTGGGCGTGTTCCAGTAGGTGTAAATGCGTCTGACACCGCTTTTAACACGGTTGAGAAAACAGGTGGCTCAAAAACAGTAAATCTTGAACATCAGCATACAGAATCAGTTGGTGCCGATGCAGGAAGAATGTATTTGATTGCAGGAGCAAATGGTGGAATATGGGGTTCTGCCATAACTATAACGGATGCCATGTCTTGGAAGGGTACAGTTAATAATGGTCAAATTCGTGTTAATTATACTCAGAAAAGTTTAAGTGGCGGGAAAAATATTGTACAGCCTTATATTACCTGTTATATGTGGAAACGGACAGCATAATTTATATTAATAATTGGAGGTTATTATATGACAAAACAAACTTTAAGATTACCAAACGGAACAAAACTAGAAATGTATGTCTATATGATTGGTGCTGATGAAAGCACCATTCAGTTTATAGATAAAGAATTCAATGATATCAAAACAGTATTCGGCAACGAAATCATTGATTATTTGGATATACTTGATGAAAATGGTTCACTTCTTGATACATTTAATATATACCAAAAGGTTTCTTCTATTTCTTGTGCATCAGAACTAATTACAGAATATGAGACAAGATTGGTACAGGAAGCATATGACGAAACAATAACTGAAAAAGACGAAGAGACAGATACTATAACAGAACATACAATTCATCATGATGCACAATATCAGGAAGTTCCTAAAAATAGAACTGCAGATGTTATAACCGTAAAACTTGCAAAGCCATCTATTCGTGAGGAACTGGAAAATATCAAAAATGTAGTCGGTATTGTTAACACAAACAGTATGACACTTGACGAGTTCCGTGATTATTATAAAGAACAAATCGGCAAACAATGTACTGCTGCTATTGAAACTGGTCTTGCTATTGAAACAACTCTCGGAAAACAACATTTCTCCTATACGATTGAAGATCAAAGCAATGTTAAAGATCTTGTCATGACAGCAGAATTAACTGACTTCGCTCTTCCACTTCCATATCATGCTAATGGAGAGTTATGTACTCTATATCCAGCAACAGATATTCTAAAAATTTATATGTCTCTAAGTTCTAATAAAACATATCATACTACATATTGCAATGTTCTTAATGCAATGATTAAAGATGCAAAAGATATCGAATCTATCAAACAAATTACTTATGGTATGGAAATTACAGATGAGAAATATACGAATGTAATTAAGACAATTACAGATTCTAAAGATGCTCTGCTTGCAGCAGTTGAAAAGAAACTTAAGTCTCTCACTGGAAACATCGACAATGATAATTCTTCTGAGGATTCACCAGAAAACCCCGTAAAATCAGATGATAAAGATAATAAAAACATAGATAATGTAGAAACGGATTTAGACAATGAATAACTTAAAACGATTATATACATATCTTTTATGTCACATCTTTATCTTTTTATTCTCCGGTGCTGTCTATTATGGAATGGAAGTTCTGTTTAAAAAATCTCATACATCACATTGGTCTATGTTCTTACTCGCAGGTTTTGCTGGTTTATTTTTTATTGATGGTTTAAATGACATGTTCTCATATGATATGGATTACTTGTTGCAAATTTTAATCTGTACTATCGCTATCACGGCAGGTGAATATGTAGTCGGTATTACTCTTAATCAGAATTATACTATATGGGATTACAGAAACATGCCATTTAACATTGGTGGACAAGTATGTCTGCCGTTTTGTTTTATATGGATGTTTTTGTCTGCGATTTTTATTCCATTTTTAGACTGGGTAGAATGGGCAATCTTTGATCATAAACAATCTGAAAAACCTTATTATAAGATTTTCGGAAAAACAGTTTTTACATTTAAATAATTTGATGGGAGGTATCTATATTGGTATCTCCCATTTTTTATGTTGGAGGTGATTTTGTGACAGAAAAAGAATTCGTTGAAAAAATAGGTAAGCTTGCCGCTGAAGATATGAAGACAAGTGGAATTTTAGCATCAATTACTACTGCCCAGGCTTGCTTGGAATCTGGATACGGAACAACAGAATTGGCAAAGAATGCAAATAATTTATTCGGAATGAAAACAAGTCTTTCTGGTAACACATGGACTTCTGCTTGGGATGGAAAGAGTAAATATACGAAGAAAACAAATGAGCAAACCAAAGATGGGAAAGTTTATGTTGTAACTGCTGATTTTCGAAAGTATGCAGATATCCTGACTAGCATCAAAGACCATTCCTGTTATCTCAATGGAGCGATGAATGGAAAAGTAAAAAGATATGCTGGTTTATCTGGTTGCAAAGACTACAAAACTGCAGCGCAGATCATTAAAAATGGCGGATATGCAACAGATGTTAAATATGTAGATAAAATTTGTAGTTTGATCGAACGATGGGATTTAACTCGTTTTGATAAACTTGGAAGGGAGAATTCGAATATGAATATTATTGACGTTACAAATGCAAGCAGACCTTATATCCCACAATGGGGAAATCAAAAAAAATATATTGTAGTTCATTATCTCGGGGTAGCAGGACAAAATAACAAAATCAATTCTGATGGATGTGGCGCTCATTATTATATTTACTGGGATGGTACAATTTATAAAGCAGCAGACCATAATGCTATCCTTTGGCAGGTTGGAACTGCAGGTTATTACACCCAGAAACATCCATACGCAAGAAATAGCAACTGTATCGGAATCGAGATGTGTCCTAAGTGTGATGGATCTGGAAAATATGCAGAAGATCCAACATGGTATTTTACAGAAGCAACACAAAATGCTTGTGTGCAATTAGTAAAATATTTGATGGGACAACTTGGCCTAAGTGCGGATCATGTACTTAGACATTATGATGTTGTTAACAAATATTGTCCTGCTCCATATGTTACTAACAATAAATATAAAACTTCTTGGACATGGAGCGAATTTAAAGCAAAGCTAGGTTCTACTTCCGCTCCTACTGTTACACCGTCCACACCAGCACAAACAAAAACATATAAAGTTGGTATGTATAAGGTAAATTGTGATCTTCATATCAGATCGGATGCAACTGTTAATTCAAAAGTTGTCAATACTATTCGAGATCGTGGCGAGTATACTATAACAGAGATTAAGAATAATTGTTGGGGTAAACTAAAATCTGGAGCTGGCTGGATCAATGTTTCGGATGAATATTGTACGTATGTTGGTGTAGTAGCCACTGCAAATAAACCAGTGCCTAAACCAACCGTAAAGCCAGCTACACCTGTATACAAAGTAGGAAAATATAAAGTTAATTGTGATGCTTTAACAATTAGAAGCGATGCATCCAGCAAGGCAAGCGCAACTGGAAGCATTCGTGACAAAGGAACTTATAATATCACTGAAATCAAAAATACATACTGGGGTAAGCTAAAATCAGGTGCAGGTTGGATTTGCATTGACAAAGATTTTTGTACCTATGTCGGTGTTTTGGATAAGCATAGCACTGTTGTAAATAAAGAATTTCAAATTGCAGTTAAGGAAAATGGCATCAGAGTTCGTGCTTCTGCTGGTCTAAGCGCTAGAATTGCTATTGGTTCTTGCCCTATTGGAACATATACTATCACAGAAACAAAAACTGCTGATGGATATACATGGGGTAAATTGAAATCTGGTGCAGGATGGATAGCAATTGAATGCTGTGTTAGATTATAATAAATACATGCGTGAAATAAGAAAAGCCACCCTCATCAGGCAGCCAGAAAAGAAATTTTTCTTTTTTCACCATCATATGAAACAACCGTTTCATCAGTGCAAAAATAGTATATCATATAAGATAAAATGATGCAATAATTTTATGGGGAATATCAATTAATTTTGGTATTCCCCATTTTTTTACGCTTCTTTATTATTTTTCTGTATTTTTAGGTACGTTTCAGGATATCTGTATTGTAGTATATCCATAGCTTTTATCATATTTTTTTCTATTATGTGTACCATACCCTTCAATTCGCTATATGAAATATAATCGCTGTCAATTTGATCGACGATATATTTTATTTTATCGACCCAATAATCCTCTATTGGTTTTTCTTTTGTTTTAATATACTTATAGCATTGTGGCATATAATAAAAATCATTTCTTCTGATGTCTTGACAAATTTGTTGCATGAAAGCATTAAATCCTCCTACAGTTAATCTTCTAACTTTGTCAGAATTCTTAAAATATAAGTCAATATAATATTCAATTTTAGGATAATACTTTTTATCTAATTCAGAATACCTCTTTCCTTTAGGCGGTATATTTCTACTGCTACTATACGCATAATTTTGGCTTATTAATTTTTGTTTTTCAACTTCATATTGACCATTAATTATTTTACTTACATTACAAGGTAAAATATGATATTGTTTCGCAAGCTTGTTTATGCCGTTATCTTTTGTATACTCTGATCGAATTCTTTCGATTAATTCCGAATCAATTTGTTTCGCCGTTTTACATACAAAAATATCAGATATTTGTATATCTAAAAATAATAATATATGAATTGTTCTAAGTGGATTCGCTTTATTTAAGAATATACTACTCATTGCTTTTATTTGACAAGTTTCCTTTATGTTATTGTCAGATAAATATTGTTTAAAATTATCTAAAAATATCGACTTGTGCTGGAGCCACGAAAGCTGATTGATATATTTCTTTTGAACTAACTTCCTGTAAAATACGTCAAACATCGTAATACCGTTCTTAAGACTCTGTTTTCTTACTACCAATTGATATAGGTATTTTGCAGCCTTGATTTCACCGATGGTTCCCATATCATATGAATAATCATCATTAATGCAATTTTCAGCCGTTAGAAAATTTATTATTCTTGAATTGTTAACATGAACCGATGAATCTTTGAGTTTACATCCATGAATTACACAAACATTAATTTCTGGAATTTGATGGAAAGCATTCCAATATGTTTCGTGATATTGCTCTCGATTTTCTTTTGCACATAATGGACAATATTTTAGAAATATTTTTTGATGTTTATGTTTTGGTCTTGGGGAAAGATATTCTAAAAAACTTTTGTCATTTGATATGAGCTTTCTCAACGCATTTTCTTTATCCGATTCGTTTAGAAATACAGACCAGTAAAAAAACATAGTATGGCTATAGTATAAGTCATTAATAATATAATTTTTCGATATAAAAGAACGTAGTATATCACTTGGTTCGTTTATATAAAATATTTCGATGTATTCATTCGGTCGTTTAAACACGATTTCTTTAAAAGATTGATTACTCTGTACATTTATATCTTGTTTCAATCTTGAATATATGCTATAGAACAATTCATAGTCATATATTTTAGGAAAATAATTTAACATATTTCCACCTCTTCAACAGTAAAAGTATTTTTGATAAGAGTTAAGAGATCATAGTTATTAGATTGTGAATAATTGTATAAGTCAGCAATATTAACACCATTCGAATGATGAATTGTTATTTCTTTATGTGATTTATTGACTGTTTGACTATTTTTCTTTTGCACTTTTTCTGCTTGCATAGACATCAGCCCATTGTATGACGCATTAAAAATATCAATACTTAATTTCTCTGTGTTACTCATAATGGCTAATTCCTGTGCTCTATAAAATAATGATACAACAGTTGATGTCACTCCGTTTGAATGAGCATACAACCAATTTATAAATTTTTCTGATGGTTCTGTGTATTGTTGTACATATTGAAATTTTAATAGATTTTTGCAAAAATGTATAAAATCATCATCATAATCAGTTTGTAAATATCGCAAGCCTATTGTCCTTCGTTCCAGATGTGGTGCGCTTTCAAACCAATGTAGACATTCTGGTGTTCCAACCATGCATATACTAATTCCACTACTATTTATAATCTGTGTTAATGCCCCAATAAGTTTATCACCGTTTTTATTATTAACTACATTTTGAATCTCATCAACAATAAGTACCCCAACATGATTTAAACATATTTGGCTAACAAAACCGATTAGTCTATCCGTCGTATACCGTTGTGCTATCTGTAAATAATCTCCATCCAATGTAGCATCAAGAATACGAACGATTTCTAACAATAGACTTTTTACAGAAGAGTCAAATGGGCATTGCACAAGTATAAAAGGAGCAATTCGTTGATATGGGTCTGTTGTTTCGATAAAATGATTTCCGAAAATCAATGAGATCGCTCTGGTAATAGCACTACTCTTCCCTATGCCAGAAACTCCAATGATTGTAAACGAATCAGCACCACCTATAATACCATTATACGTTTGTATGGTGTTTGTTGTATTTTCGATTCTTTGCTGTTTTACCATCATATCATTTTCTTTTTTCTTAATCGATCTGAGTAATGCCATATACAATTTATTATATACATCAACAGATAATTGTGATGGAATATAAATATCATATAATTCTGATAACGCCAGAAGACGAATTGGCATTGTTTCATTGGCAATGTTTATATTATAGTTTGGTAATATCTTCAGTCGTTCTACTAATTCGTTTTCACATAAAAAATTAGGCAATTGTGAAAGTAATTTGCCGTTCATCTTTTAACTCCTCCCCTAGCAATCAACTCGATCTCATTCATCAAATTAATTTTCGCCTGTCTTGCATTATTTTGTTCGGAACGTAGTGTTGTTTTGCTCTGTTCTTTGATCTGTTCCACTTCATCTAATTTTCTATTCTTATATCTGCTTTCAACCAATACGAACGGCATAAAATCGCCCTTCTCTACTGTCCATACTACAGATACATCATCTGGATCGTAAGCAACCTTAACATCTCCACCTTGCAGGAATCTTTCGGCGCAATCATCCCGTTTATACCGCATCCCATTTACCACTAGACCACGCCTAGTGAATGTCCCAATGGTACGTGGGAGCAGATATAGGATTATTTTCGCGGTGTCATGCGGGAATGGAATTAAATTTGCGCCTGGTTGCAGTCTTCCCCATTCCCAGATACTGGCTGCATATGGCTTTACTCCATCATGAATCATAGACTGTGTGTAAGGGAATCGTTCTATGAGCCGTTGACTGTTATAGTAAATGATACAGCGTAAGATGATCTTCTCAAAATCAAACATCGTCAAGCAAGCATCTAGTCTGTAATCTCTTGCACCTCGTTCCTGGAAGTCCGGATCAATCACACCTTTGCCCTTGAGAAGTGGTTTATACATGGATTGAATGATGTCAAAGAATTTCTCTACAGCACCTTTCAGCTCTGGTCTGTATGGTGGAAGATTTACCATGGTCACGCCTGTTTCTGTAATCTGTGCAAAGGATTCTGATGTGTATTCCCGTCCCATATCAGTTACAAAGATGCCCGGTAACTCTTGCACGTTCCACTGGGATTTGTCTAATGAGATACCAAACTTTCTGCACCATTCTGTTTTATCGGTAAGGATATTTTGGAGCAGATGGCATAAACTCTTTGTATCGTTATTCCATGAGAGAACATAGCCATAACACATACTGCTGTAAGCATCAATGCAAGTGGTTAGGATCGGGCGACCTTTTAAGGCACCGGTTTCGTCAATAAGGTAAATATCACATACGGTGGAATCAAACATACCAGTCCCGATATTGGTTGCGAACTCACGGATACCATCTCCTAGCAAGGGACGATTGTTCCTCTGGTAATTTGACAGTCCATCTCTGGAAATATAATAAGTTTGGAGCTTCTTAGTTTTCCGGTAAAAGTATCGGAACTGATAAAAGGATGGATGATCGGATAGTAGCTGTCCCATGCTGTCACAATACTTTTCTTTTAACATCATCTCATATGCTGTAACAAGACTGTTTTGTCTGCGTGTATAGAAGAACTTATTCAATGCCCATCTCATGTTCTTCTCATCTTTGGTCAGTACCTTTTCTTTCGTATGAACTTTTGGTGCAAGTACAGTGATGGTCTGAAAGATTAGATACTGATACAGATAGCGGCGGATGGTCTGCTTACTGATGTTATGCTCCTCTGAGATGGAAGAGATGATGTTTGCAGTTGCTGTGCTTTCTCCTAAGTGGTATAGGATCGGTGCAATCATTGTGTACCGCTCATGTGCAATGCGCATCTGATCAGGTGTAAGGTCCTGTTCGGCTGGTGGGGCGATGTTTAGAACATCATATAATTGCTTCTCTGGCAATGGGGTATATTGCGTTCTATTCGTCCAGAATGGCATTTTCGGATGGAGACAGTCAATTACAAGGGTCTGGTTATTTGATGTCTTTAAAATTCTGTAGAACGTGTTGTTGATATAGGCTATATCAGCTTTCTGCATCTGTTACAATCCCCCAATCTTGAACGTTATGGGCAAGCCAGTAGGAACGTGATGTGTCCAGAAGTTTGATTGTAAGTGGCTTGGGCTTGGTCAGATGACTTCGTTCTACACACTCTCGGACATATTGCGTACCATCCTGTCGGGTAATAAGGAAGTCTGTTGTGTAGTCTTCATCTTCGAGTGGCGCGTTGCATTGAAATGATTGGACAGACGGATCTGTTTGGAGCTTATCTGCATAAACAGATTGGATGGTGCTATAGCATCGGCAGATTGTGTCACACTTAGAAAGAGCTTTTTTCTCACAGCGTCCTTTGTAGCGTTTTCTTCTCATAAAATTACCTCCTAAAATTTAGTTTGTGTGTCGAAAAAGTTACCGAAATATCTTCCCAAAAACGTTTATTTTTAGGCGTGTGTAAGAATAAATACCCATTCTTACATTTTTGGGCGAAAATCTGGGAAAGCAAGAATCCAGTGTTTATGCGGGTTCCCAGATTTTTTAATATTTATCATTACACATCCCCAAAAATGGAGCAAAAAATATACTATGTTTCAAGGCAACCTCCTTGAGCCTAAAAAGGGCAAACTTGTTGGTTCTGCCGT